>Ga0123342_1008414_pt1 | contig 13005 bp, 7 predicted proteins | sample Turbeawhitnodule_FD_89960 | JGI IMG/M metagenome (GOLD analysis project Ga0123342, IMG submission 89960) | Root nodule microbial communities of legume samples collected from Mexico - Turtle bean Mexico white nodule | ecosystem: Host-associated > Plants > Roots > Nodule | place: Mexico: Nepantla...
CCCCCCCTTTACAGTCATCCATCGAGAGCACAACATTAAAATCTCCCATAATACACCAAGGCCCTGTGAAGGACTTAAGATCCCTCCACGAAAACCGTCTAGCCAAGTATGTGTTAGCACCATAAACACCTTCAAAGCTAAAACATTTATCATGCAGAAGGAAAGTTACAGAAATAAACTGATCATTGAACAAGAAATTTTGGACAAGATTAGGAACCGACAAACACCAAAGCTTATCAGCTTTATTAACAATAGGAGACGTAGCCACCAAATGCATATTAACAGATTTGAAAAGGACGTCAAAAAAACATGAGGGGTTTATGTAATTTAAGTAAACTAATCAACATCTCCAAAGTTTTGTGGTTTCTCAGTCCTATAACATTTCAAAAAAATAAAGAGACCTTCATTTCAACGTTGTAGAGAGAACTGCCTTAGCAGTTTTTTTTGGATTTGCCAGTCCCCTTAGGTGGTCTCCCTGGTTTTCTTTTAGTGTAAACTATATCCTCCCCAGTATCATTGGCATCCTCCTCCATCTCGTTAGGATCAACCCAAAATTTTGAAACAACATTTGTACTTTCCAAACCATCAAGAGAGGAAAAGTGATTTTGCAAGACCAACAATAGTGCTTTAACATCCCCAAGAGATTTAGCCTTCTTGTGAGAGGTATGAGGCGATGGAGATGGTACATACACAATAGCAGAGACCTCCACATGATGACCATCAATTGGAGTCTTAATTGGTGCTTTAGAATCTGCACGTGATTTAGCACTCTGAGAAAAGGTATGTCACAACGGAGATGATATAGCCACAGAAGCAGAGACCTCCATATGATGATCATCTATAGGAGTCGTAACTGAATGTGACCCAGAGCCCATGGCTTGCATAACAGCAGGTGAATTCCTTAGCATCCTCGATTCTGGGAAATTCGAAGTGGGAGTGGACAACCCCTGCCTGGATGGGGACCTATCATGATCTGAGGCATCCTTAAGAGGAGGCATATATGCAAAATCATCCTCCACTCCACCTGTTTTATCAGAAGCAAGCTGATTCAATAGTGACCCTGCATTAGCCATGTCAAGAGCATCAATGTGCAATTTATCAATGGAGCCTTCCACTAGCTTCGGTTGCAGATCTTTCTTCCGATACTCTTTACGTTATTTTAGGAACTGCGGTCCTCCCATGTTTCCGTTCATTAGAAGTTGTCTTCTGAGAAGGTTTATGTTGAGGTCCAGGAACATGGTCCTGGTCATGAATCACTCGACACTAAGCAAGCTCATGCCCAATCATCTTACGGTGAGAGAAAAATTAAGGGAGCCATTCATATTCCACATCAGCTACAAAAGCAAAGTTCGGACGTTCAACCAATAGGTGATCGAGGAGAGGGGACAACAAATCAATATCCACCAGCACTCTAGCAAGCATACCCTTATTCTTTCTCATAGTATGCTCATCCAAAGACAAAGGAGTACCAAGATCTCTAATGATGGAAAATATCGCCCTTGATTTCCAATACTCAAAAGGCAAAATTGTAGATTCTAGCCCAGGCCTGAGTTTTGGTACTCTTCATGGTAGCTGGAAGAAAGTCTTTCGTCCAGGCAAACAATCTCAAGAAACCAGGAGATAACTTCAAGGAACCCATCCCGGGGGCCCATCGTATGACTTCTAAAGAAGAGAACTCAAACTCATAGAAACCTTTCCCAAGAGGAATGGCTTTCCACGATCCAAGAGCTTTCCGCACCGACTGCAACTTTTTAGTTAAATCTAGGTGTGTGTGAGGTTTATCCCCCTTAGATAAAATAGCTCGATCAGGAAGATGGGTCTTGCAATCCTCAAGACCAGCCAAGTAATCTGCCTCATCAATCCGAACAACAATTATGTCTCCCTTAATACAAGGAGTAGGTAGCTGGGACAAAGGAATGTCACATGTATTTCCCAAAGCCTGAGCAAATGTCTTCCTTTGACTAGGCATAACATATACGTTCTTATCAGGAGATACTTCTCGATCCATCAAAAAAATTCCATAGGATGAGAAAACCCTTAGAACCCTCCGCCATTCCCAACGGCTAACAAATTGTCGATCAGGCCACGCCAACTGCCACCGTCCCACTAGTCACACCACCTAAAAATCTTGACTTTACCGCAAATGTTGATAAAAATCGTGACTTTACCACAACTTTTGATAAAAATCGTGACTTTGTCACAAATTAGAACTGGCTACATGAAAAAGGTAGCAACTTTGATTGTTTGCAATAGAATCTCTAAGAAGAAATTTTAGAAAAGAATACACCTTGGATGCAAACGTAGAGAGTCGTCGCGCCACCACCAGCGTCTCGGTAGACTACCGCAACGCCGCCGACCAACACCCATGATCCTTGTGCCAACACGGTCCACCACCAAACTGGAGAATGAACGGCCACCCACACAAATCCTAGCCACACCAAAACCCTTTGGAGGTGAGAGAACAGAGCAAAAATCTTCTATCCAATATGTCCCACCCGTCCACTTATCACGTTATTTAGTAAATGACAATTTTAAGACTATTTTTCTTGGTAGTTAATTTAGATAATAGATACTATTTTATAAATTATTTTATAAATTTTTCTTGGTACCAATAATTTTTAGTGTCTAAGATCGTATTTAGTTTAATCAATATAGTGACTAATTATATTTTGGTCTCCAAACTTGTTTACTATTTAATGATTTTCTTGTAGAAAAATAAAAATTAAAAAGATATTATAAAAAATTAAAAATCATGATACATTCTAATCTCTTAAATATTAAATAATAATGAAGAAATTACTTCATAATTTTAAAATAAATTACCAAATAAACTTAATGTATCTTTATAATTTAAAATAAGAACAAATATATGTATTTATTTAGTTACTATATTCAATTCAAAACATTTAATATTACTTATATTAATATTTAATCAATTTAAATATTTCTTATCATTGGACGAGTTTGAAAAATACGCAAAAAGTACGAATTCATTTTCTAAACTCCTTCTGATTTTTCATTTAAATTTTTTTAAGGCCAAAATGAATCTCAAATAGAATCTCGAATAGAATCTTTAATGTACTTTTTTAATTATTATATAATTAGCATCCTTAATATATATATATATATATATATATATTAAAAATATTATTGAGTTACTTTTTTAATTATGGTATAGGTTTAAATTATTCATTGTCGGAAACCATGTTTAACATCATCAAAGACTTCAAACACACATAATGAGTTGTTTTTACAACGTCTGAAGTCATATTATTATAATTCAAAATTTGGAATAAAAAGTATAATTTCTTATCAACTGTGCTAACTAATGTTTAATATTTGTGTTATTTTTTAAATTTGATGCACATATATTAGTTTATGTTCTTATAAGGTAGAAAAGTATTTATTGTTCCTGTTGTTGATATATTAAATGATGATACCGTAAGATCTTTGCTCAATGAGGATTGTTAACTATAAAAGGTATGTTTGTTAAAATTTGGTATAAAGTATGTTATTTAATGTGTCTTAGTTTTGATTGTTGTGTGTATTTATAGGATCGTGATGGATCTTTGATATTGGACATAGATGAGACTAGAGTTAATCTCATAATTAAGATAATATGATTACGTTAATCATACTATATTAAGAAACATTTTTTTGAGTATTTGAAAATTGTGTCGACCACGTCATATGAAGGATATTCGATCAATGACGTTGATTATAAGGGAGTCTAGGGAGTCTCGAAACCGTATAGTATAGTTTATATGGATTTTCATAGCTTGATTGAGATAAACTTATTTAATCTCTTATAGTTTTATTTATTGAAATTATTTGAATTTATTATTCGTACAATAAATAAAATATGATTGTGTAAGGGTAACATAAATGAGTTTTTTTTTCTGTAAACACTTCAAAAAGAAAAGAAAGGAGAAAAAAAACTTGACTTTTTATAAACTAAAATTAATTTTTAAGTAAATTAAAAACAAAAAAATTTAAAAATTTATCTGATACATATTCTATGAATTAACCCATATATAAACTATTTTAGTTTATAGAATTTTTCTTCTTCAAAAGGTTATGGAGAACACTAGCTAGAATCTAAAAAAACAAATAGTATGAAAGGAAAGATGTGAATATGAGGCCTACAAAATTATATTTTTGAAGATTGCGTATCCAATCTTAAATAAATGTCCCTTTCTTCAAGTTAGAAAGTCTTTTCCTCAATGTTCCACAAGCTTATGGATCAAACCCGTAATGAATTTGCATTATATGTTTCATTTATTTTATTTTTTTATATTAATCAAAGACCTGGAATTGTAGTTAATTACCAATGTAATATACTTTGTAAAATATTTTTTATATTGTTGTAGTTATTTACAATTTTACATTCCTTCATATGTTATATTTCATCTTGATATTTATATATACATGTTTTTTTTTTCTAAATTATCTTTGTTTCGTATTGGTATCAGTGATATTGGACTTAATTTTTTAATTAAAACTTTGAATTTAATTTCTGTGGATAGAATAAATGTAATTGGAAAAAATCTATAAATTTCTCAATGAACAAAGCTGATAAAATACTCCACAAAGAACATTGTAAAAAATTAATGTACTCAATTATTGATTAAAAATGAAATCACTTTCCTTTATAATTGATAAAATAAAATTATTATTTTGAGTTGAGAAAGTGCTAAAAGAATTTCACCCATGCTTACTGTTGGACAAAAAAGAATTAATATTCTCAAATTTAGAATTAATAAATGTATACACTTTTTACATTATTACATTTATCCTAAACGAAAGCAAATACTTTAATGGAATAAATGTGTATGTTTAAGATATTATTATCAATTTTAATTTTAATCAAGAATTATTATTTTTATTTCAGTAACGTTTTGTTTTGATTAAATTGTTACTTTTTTTACCAAACATTAAAGACATATTAAAAGATAAAATGTACGAAAATCCTATAGCAACCTTTATAATTTATTATACATTATTGTTGATTACAAAATTATTAATTATGAATAAAATATTAATCTTATTTGATATAATCTAGTATAGGATAAGAGTATATCATAGTATAGTATAATATAGTATAATATAATATAATTATTGTTGTGAGAGAAATTACTTCCACGATGTTAAAGATAAATATTTGCGTTAAAAAATTAAGAAACTTAGATAATGATATGTTAAAAAAAATCACATGTCAATGAAATTATAAGGATAATGATATCGTAAAAATTGAAATAATAAAGATTGAGATAGTTTTAGGGTATAGTATATATTTTGAGAAAGATGACAAAATATTTAAGCTAATTGTTGTTCAATGAAAGAAAGAAAAAATAGCGTAGTTCAATGAACTCCAGATCTTTAACAACAATTACATTGGATTTTTTAGTTTACACATTTTAAAATTCAGAAGATAAAACATTTATATATATATATATATGGATATAACAATTTCTTTGGAGTAAGAATTTAATTTCTGAAAAGTACCCAAAAGTAATGACTATTTAAATAATTGAATACATTGTACACCAACATTCTATCTCTCTTTTTTGGTATTCTCTTTAATTTCTTACATTCTTATTTTATTCATGATTCTTCTTATTTATGTAATGGTTTATATAACAAAATATATTCATTATTTATATTATTAAGTTGTGATTGTTAGAATTAGAGGCCTTAAATAGGAGGAGATGAATTGTTTGGGAAAGATTTTCACAAGTATTGAAGGTAGAGTGAAAGAGAACAAGAATCAATTAGGCTTCTGCAGTTGAGAGAGTCACACAAGCTTGCTTCTTGCTATGCCAAGATATGAGGCTTAAACCAAGAAGATGACAAGTGCCACTTGTGCTTTTTTTGTCCATCTTACACCCTGCAAAATCAAAATAACCAACCAAATGTATAGGAGAGTGAGAGGGATACCATAAACCAATATTGGTTGTGCTCTTAAAATATTTTAGAATTCATTTTGCAACCTTGAAATGAGATTCTTTTGGATTTGATTGAAATCTAGCATATAGGCAAACTGCAAACATGATGTTTGGCCTGCTAGTAGTGAGATAAAGCAAAGAACTAATCAATTCCCTGAATTTGGTTTGATCCACTGTTGTTCCAGCCAAATCAACTTCCATATAACAGCTTGTGGACATTGGTGTGGATGCCTCTTTGCAGTTTTCCATCTCAAAATTTTTTAGAATCTCCTTGTAGTACTTGGTTTGGCTTAGGAAGATGTCATCCTTTGATTGCTTGACCTGCAGTCCTAAGAAGAAGGATAACTCTCCGATCATAGACATTTCAAACTCTCCCCGCATAGCTGCCACAAACTCCTCAGATAGGCAATCATTAGTAGTACCAAATATGATATCATCAACATAAATTTGAACCAAAAATGATAGCGGATTTTGACTTTTTAACAAAAAAAGTCTTATCAATTTTGCCTCTCTCATAGCCATGAGACAAGAGAAAATTGCTAAGCCTCTCATACCACTGTCTTGGGACTTGCTTAAGTCCATACAAGGCCTTTTTCAGGTTGTACACTTGATTAGGATGTTGATGATCTTCAAAATTGGGTGGTTGTGAGACATAGACTTCTTCATTGATGAATCCATTGAGAAATGCACTCTTCACATCCATCTGAAACGGTTTGAAACCACTCATACAAGCAAATGCAAGCAGTAATCCCATTGCTTCCAATCTGGCCACAGGTGCAAAGGTTTCATCATAGTCAATGCCTTCTTCTTGATTGTAACATTTAGCAACCAACCTAGCTTTGTTTCTTGTTATCACACCAGATTCATCCAACTTGTTTCTAAACACCCACTTGGTTCCAATGACATTCATGCAATCAGTATTAGGAACAAGAGACCACACATCATTTCTAGTGAATTGATTCAGCTCATCATGCATGGCAGCAACCCAACCTTCATCTTTAAGTGCATCACCTATAGATTTAGGTTCAATTTGAGATACAAAAGCCATGTGTTTGCAGTAATTTAAGAGAGAATTTCGAGTAGACACTCCCTTATCAATTTGTACAATGATGTTGTCCACAAAAAGGTCTTTAGGAATCCTCCATTCTTTGGGAAGTTCATCCTGTTGTAGAATTTCAACCGGTTGTTTCGCATAATCAATCAGTTGTTTTTCTGGACAGGATTCCAGCTTTTGCAGAATGGTGTTCTGCTCATCTTCTTATGCATAATTCTTCATAGATTCCTGTTCTGCATGGTTAGTCTCATCAAAGACAACATGAATAGACTCTTCCACAGTCATAAGTCTTTTATTATACACTTTATAAGCATGGCTAGTTAGGGAATAACCAAGAAAAATACCACTATTTTCTTTTTCATCAAACTTGCCAAGGTTTTCCTTTCCATTATTTAAAATGTAACACTTGCAGTCAAACACTTTTAAATAACTAATGTTGGATTTTCTTCCATTAAACAGTTCATAAAGGGTTTTCTTCAAAATTGGTCTAGTAGGGAGCCTATTCATCACATAGCAAGTTGTGCTAACAACATCAACCCAAAAATATTTTGGAAAAGAATACTCGCTTAAAATGGTTCTAGCAAGTTCCTCAAGAGCCCTGTTCTTCCTTCCCACAACCTCATTTTGTTGGGGAGTTTTAGGAGTAGAAAAGTTATGGAAAATTCCAAATTTTTCACAAAAACCACTGAATTTTTCATTTTGAAATTCCCCTCATGATCACTACGAATGGCACAAATGTTACTGCAACACATGTTTTGTAATCTCTTGGCAAGCTTTTTGAATGCCGAAAATGCATCACTCTTTTAGAAATATTAATTTCTAGCAACGTTTGATCTTAAGGATAAGTTGTTTTTATAAATATGCGAGAAATCGATATTTAGGAAGCATCTTAATAATTTTATATACAATGAATCAATATAAATATTTTTTATACGGGCATCAATATCAATCAAATGACACAATATTGTCATGCTAATCAAAATACAAAAGAGTGAGAAAGATGAAACTCAATCCCTATTTTTTTAATTGAAGCAACAACTTTTTGACTTAGTTTTCTTATTAATCATTGTAATCCGTCCTTCGGGACAGATTATTACTTTTGACAATGCGGTGCACTTGCCGTAAAATAGTCATCAACTGCTTTAACCAATGAACTCATTTCGTAGATAAATTACCTACAGACTATTTTACCTATGAACTCATATTTCATAGGTAAATTACCTACGTCTCCATTACTTAAGAATTTTGTTTTCATGGATAATCTATGAGTAATGTTGATTAACCTACGGATTTTTGTTGTTACCTATAAATTTGGTCAGTAGGAAAATCAATTTTTTTAAGTGCAAGAAGAAATTTAATTAATATATCAAGAATTTTACATTTAAAGAAAAATTGTAAGAAATTCAAGTTCAACTCAAGGTTATCAAGAAGAAAAATAAAAACTCTAAGAAATTAAAGAGTAAGTTCTTCCTTCTCAAATTTCTTTATAATTCTTAGGAAAAAATTTCAATATCATTCATCAAGAATTTTATATTTAAAGTGAAAAAAAGTAATAATTAAAATCAAAGGAATCAAGGAATAAGTTAAATCAAAGGAAGTAAAATATGATAAAATTAATAATGAGAAAAAAAACTATTTAAAAAAATTAGAGTAATTTAAACAACATATTTATAATTATTACTAAAAAAATATAAAACAAATCAATTAAGTTAAATTAACTAAAAAAATAAAGTTGTAAGAAATGAATCAAGCTGAGATCTCAAGTTGCATTGTGATGCCTAACATGAGAACTTTTATAAAAAAAAAAAATGAATCAAGACTACTCAAAAGAATTAAACTAATTTGAATATTCAATACAAACTCAATTAAAACTAAATTTAAGTCTAAAAAAGAAATATAAAATATACACAATATTTTTTTAATTTACTCAAATTATGTTTTTAATTTTTCAATACTTCAACTAGTTTAAAAGGAACACTCAAAACATAGACATTAACACTTAGATCTAATTTTGCAATCTCAAAATATAATCTTAAAAAAATTAACAATTCGTCCTAGAAGACTATGTCTTACAACTCGGAATCAAAACATTAAGAACTCAAAATTATGAAAATAAAAACTGAAATCAAAGATAGAATGTAAAAGAAAATCAAACAACAAGAATTGACACTCACACATCTAGATCTATTTTTCTCGACTGTTTCCACCACTGATTTAATATTAATTCTCCACTGGAATTGAAGGCTCCATGAGTTGTTTGGCATTGCTGCAATTGTTGGAATTCAATTTGATTTGAAGAGGTGAATTCAACAATATTGCATTCAGTGCATGAACGGTTACTTTTGCTCATTCACTTTTGCCAAATGCTCAAGAAAAGCCACATAATCAAGCAACTATATTCACACTGAATTATTCACTGGTTGCATGATTTCAAAGGCAGCACCACTTTAAATTCAATCAAGGAAATCGCAAGCCACAAAATTCACTTTGCATTCAATGTTAACAAAAATCGCTAGTGAAGCAAAAACCAACCCAAATCGATTAAATCGACAACTGCTTCAAATTTCAATTAGCATAAAATAAATGGAACATATTTATGCATATAACCTATTTGATCAATTGCATGGAATGAATTAATCTTCCTCACCGCATAACACATAACGCTTGCACTGTTTACCACTTCAATTAATTTGCTATCGTGCGAAATTCATCTTCGCCAAAACGTGACCATACAATTCAACAAATGCACGGTGAATGCAGAGATTCACAGAACAAGTACTTCAAAAAGCATTGTTTCCACTGATTCAATGAATGAATTCTAGAAATTTCCATATGCTTCAATGCAGTTTCCACCGATTCAACGACAAATCGCGAATTCAATCTTTCTCATGCTTATGCTTCACTGAATTGCACCTTGATTGACTTCAACAAATGCACATAACAAATCAAGAACGAATATGATAAGGATGAGCATCTAGCTTGATAGGGGCAATCATCTAGCATGAACAGTGTCTAGCGTGAGCGAACGAGTTGGTAGCCACTGTAGTTGAACCCACATGCTTCTTTGATTGAGAAACATGGAATATTGTGTATTCGTGAGGAGCAAGGAAGCTGCAATTTATAAGCTACATTTCCCACTTTGGAGAAAGCTTCATATTAATTCTTTGTGATACTGAAATCTGCCGATAAGGGTGAAGTTTAACATAAAACAAAATCTATTAGCATTTGGTTTCATTCTGTGTTGTGCCCTGCTCAGGTGAAATTTAAGAACCTTTAGCATTTGTTCTTACTTGGCTAAGCTTCTATCTATTAAATCCACTTTCAATTCTCCGGGTAGATAAGCAAGAGAAATAGGTGGGGGATGTCCAAACACAATCTCATATGGTGTAGTTTTTGTAGTTGTATGGTACTTGGTTGTACCACCACTTTGCTAGAGGCAACCATTCCTTTGAGATGGGGTATCAACACATACACCGAAGATATGTTTTGAGGCAACGATTAACAATCTCAGTTTGACCATCAGTTTCTAGTCTCTGAATGGTAACCAAAAGATAATTCTAGTTGAACACCTTGGATTGCCATGAATTCTCTACAAATGTGCTGATAAAAATTGTGTTCTTTCATTGGTTGTAGTACTCAAAAAGCCATCTAATTTGAATACATTATCCAAAAAAAATTATGCCACATTAATAACTCTCAATTTTGTCATATTTTTCTAGACAAATTGTATCTCCTATACATTTTTTTTTCTTATTTTCTGTTTTAGACTATATTTGTATTTTCTGCCAAAAATTAGGATTTTTACAAAAATGTAATAACAATTGTATTTTACAATTTAAATTTTGCATAAATCGTCTGACAATCGCTTATGGTCTTTGGTAGGAAATTTTCAAATTTATTTTTACATGAGGAGATTCAAAGAAGATATTTATTCCATGAAGAGTATAAAAAACTGAGTTCTAAGGGTGAAAACCTATAAAATAAAGCACTAGACGAAAGGTGAATGGTAAACGAAGCATTAGAGGGTCCATGAAATTCAAAAAGAAGCTAAAGACAGTTAGTTTATTTAGTTTAAATAAATTTTGTTGGTCTGATGCAAGGCTCATCCATTTATAAGGCTTTAAAACTCTATAAATAGAGATTAGCTTAAGAGAAACACATACTTACAAATATTAGAAACATTTAGGCACGATAGTAGTTCTATTTTAGTTAGTTTTCTGTTAACAAAAAAGTTTCTTAAGATAGAACTTATATATTTTTTATTTTGTAAAGGATCGATTGTGTTTACTATCCCTACCCAAAAGTGTATAGTAATTGATTATGAAAAAAAAATCCAGATTTAAAAAAAATAATTTTAGATTTTCCAATTTGATAATAAGAAAATTTAATTTTCTGTTGACTAATTTAAAGAGTAAAAAAAACTTAATTTCAGATATTAAATTTGAAAGTAAAATATATTAATTTTGAATTGTTTAATTTAAAAAAATTCAAATCATTCCATCCAGAATCTTCCTGACGAAATTCTACCAAAAAAATACTTTTTACATTCCACAAATCTCATAGAAGTCTAGAAAGAAACTATAAGGTGGAAGAAGAAAGGATCCACCAAAGTTGTAAAGTAATTTCGGATATTAAATTTGAAAGTAAAAAATATTAATTTCGAATTGTTTAATTTAAAAAAATTCCAAATCATTGAATCCAAAAATCTTCCTGACAAAATTTCAAGAAGGAATTCTTTTGACATTCCGCAAATCCAATGGAAGTCTAAAAAAAACTATAGGGTGCAAGAAGTAAAGGTCCACCAAAGTTTCATAACGAAAGAGGTTATTTATGGACCAGCCCACTAATACTTTTCTAAAGAATACTTTCAGTTTCAGCAAAAGTGTCATTCAGAAGGTGTACTCTTAACTTGATTAGAAAAGTTTCTCTGTAAATACTTTTATGAAGAGAACAAAAATAAATTTTTTATAGGTTAAAATTAGTTTTCTCTCATCTAACTTATCTGAACTTTTACTTTTCAATTTATAAACTAATTTTAACTTGTAACAAAATTAATTTTATTTTTTTTAAAGCGTTTATGTTAAAGTAATGAGAAGGGGAAATGTACATATTTTTTTATTTGGTGGAATTGTGACAAATGGCTAAAATAGCTAAAAATTGCACATTATAAACAATATAAAATTAATAATTCAAAAAATTATATTAAAAACACTACTTGTCTAGTGATAATTTGATACCTCCTCTCAACTCAAATATATATCTAATGCAATATCTTTTAAATTTGTTGACAAATAGGTTACTTTCAAAATTGTTTCTCATCATTCAACTTTACAAAATTGTTTTGAATATTTTTCAGGTGATGATCAAGAAGTTCATGATTCATGTCTGGTTATATGAAGGGATATGGTTGAATCTACCTCGAATGATATTTTCTTAAGAGAAGTCAGGTTGGTCACTAAGTTCTTGACTGAAAATATGGATAAAGATAAATCATTAAGTGAAGAAGAACAACAAGTACAAACATTTAGGAGATCGGGACGTTATCCTAAAGCTAGAATAAAATCCAACAATAAAACCTCCAAAACAATCAATCTAAGTAAAAGTAATAGTGTGCATCATTATCACCGATTTTTTTTATGGATGTTTTATGCAAATAGGGATCATATAACTAATGCATTCAATCATTGCTCTTTGTTATATTTGGGAGTTATGTTTTAGAAAATATTTTGTTTGTCTTTTTTTTAAACTAAGTTATTTTTGAAATTTTGTTTTACATGAATTTGATCTATTTTTTTATTTATATTTTTTTTTTATGTGATGATGTTACATTATGATAGTAAAATTTTTGTTATGAGAACACCTATGGTCTCAAGCATATATATATATGTACCGTCCCGTATCCGGGCGCTGACTAAGTCAAGGTCAAAGTCAACGACTGGAAGGTCAAAAGTCAACGCAAGGCGTCGCCTAGGTGTAGAGATGCCAAGAGGAAGCGTCGCCAAGGCC
>Ga0123342_1008415_pt1 | contig 13004 bp, 3 predicted proteins | sample Turbeawhitnodule_FD_89960 | JGI IMG/M metagenome (GOLD analysis project Ga0123342, IMG submission 89960) | Root nodule microbial communities of legume samples collected from Mexico - Turtle bean Mexico white nodule | ecosystem: Host-associated > Plants > Roots > Nodule | place: Mexico: Nepantla...
ATATATATATATATATATATATATATATATATATATATATATATATATATATATATATATATATATATATATATACTTCATTAAACTCTTTCTCTGCATAACTTATAGAGGGAAAAATATAGTGTATATGTATTTAAAGTAGATGTAAGAAAGAATAAGGTTATCCTTGGTTTGGGAGTGGAAATGCTATGAAAAGAGCAACAGGGAGAGTGATTTGATTTCCCTTTCTTGTTTGTTATTGGTAGCTGGAAAGGTGTTGAAGCAATCCAGAAAGCGATTGAAATTCAAATTTACCAACTAATCCCAACCCATTCAATGTGAAAGAGGAAATACATGTTTCATACCCAAAACAATGCCTTAATTTCTGACCTTCCCTGTTTTGCATTCTAATTAATTGTAGTAATCTACCACAATATATTTATTTTACTTTTCTTAGATTCTGCAAACAGTTGGTAACACTTACCAAGAATTTCCGAGGAAATGTCACAAACACATGGTGTGGACAGATAGAAAGAAAAGAACTGCATACCTAGATTCCATTTAAGGCCTAGCTAGGGCAATCGGAAACAGCAGAGACACAGAGAGAGAGAGAAGAAAGGTGGTGCCGCCGCCCTCATCCCTTCTCTCTTTTTTAACCTACTAACACAAATTTAAAGCCTATAAAGCTCAAAACCCATATCCTTCACCATTCTATCAAATAAAATATCATATCCTTTGGGGACCCCCCTCTCTTTCATATTTCAATAAATTACACCCCATGCTTTTTCTTTTCTACCATCAACACATGCATAACTTGTTAATAAATGTTTCAACAATGTATCAAAAATAATAATTAATTAATTCATTTCAGATGACCAAAAATTCTTTATCATATATATATATATATATATATATATATATATATATAACTTTCCATATTCACATAACACAGAAATTTTGACACTAGATGTCAAACTTTGTAAAACAACATAGTTTTTTTCAATGTGAAAGTGGAAAAAAAGCCATGTGAGTATTTGACTTTTTTTATGTGTTTTTTTGAAAAAAGTTACTCAACTTTTTAAGTGAATATATGATTTTAATTCATTTTTATCTTTGCCTTATATATAATATCAATTAATACTATACCATTTTAACTTTCAAAATTAATATGGCTTGTGTTGAATTCAAAGTTCTCATAAAATAAATTAAGTATACAAAATTAATATTCTTAGATTAATTTATACTTCATTGCATATTTTCCAACCTATACTATATTTTATGTAAAATATAAGCACATGCTTACTATTTGATCATATACATTTGTAAATGTTTACTTATGTAAAATTTTATATAAATCATTATTGGAATATATATATATATATATATATATATATATATATATATATGTATAAAATAGTAAAATTTGTTTTGAAAAAAAAATGTTAGTGGAGGATTATTTACAATTTTTTTGGCATATGCTAATGTGAATAAATTCCTCTTTTTACATATATTTAACTTAAAAAAGACATTTTTTTGTGAATATTAAAACTTATACTTTTACTTCTTGTCTCTAATATATTAATTAATAAATTTTATTTCATGTGTATTCTAAATATGATATTGTATATCCGACTTTTAATATATTTGTCTTTTTTATCAACAACAAAAAATAAATAAAATAAAGAGGAACACTAGTTGAGAAGTTGGAAAAGGGAGTGATGTTCTGTTTTGGGAAGACGACTGGGTAGGACTGGAGTTTTGAAAAATAGATTCTTGAGGTTGTTTTCTCTGTTTGACAATAAGGAGACAAAGTTAAGCGACTGCGGAGTTTGTGTCAATAATGTTTGGCAATGGAACTTAACTTGGAGAAGGAGACTTTTTGCTTGGGAAGAGTCTCAGGTATGTCAGTTGTTTGAGGTGGTATTTTGTAAGTGCCTTGCCTTGGAGATAGAGGACATATGGGTTTGGAAGGGATGTGAGTATGCAGAGTTTCTTGTCTGCTTACGGTTTATTAAGGGGAGAGGAAGTAGAGGATTGTTTGAGGATGTACAACTTTTTTTGGAGGATTAAGGCTCTTCCTTCAGCTCATGTCACTACTTGGAGGGTGATTGAAAACAAGATTACTACCAAGGTCAATCTGGAGAGACGAGGGGTTCAGGTTGAGAGCAATCTTTGTTGTTTGTGTAGGGTGTCAGGAGAGTCGACAAGTCATTTGTTCTTCGATTGCAGAGTCGCGTGGCTAGCTAGGAATCTTTGTTACGCTTGGTTGGGAGTGAGTTTAGTAAATCCTTTCTCTCTTGAGTCACATTTTGAGCAGTTTAGTAATCTTATTTTCGGTAATGTTTGGATTACGTTGGTAAGCGAGATTTGGATGCATAGGAATAATTGTTTATTCAATAGAGGAGTGGTAGACTATTCTGAAGTCTTCTCCTTGGCACATGTTAAGGTTTGATCTTAGACCTCATAAAAGGTACCTTCAACGAGTTTCTCATTCTCTGATCGGTGCCTAGAACCCTTAATATGTATGTACTCAATTAATAGTTGTTGATAGGGTGGCGGGGTTGGTCTTTGAATTTTAAGTTGTTTTTTAGCTAGTTCTGGCAGGGTAGGCAGTCGGGGTTTTCTTGAGATGTATGTCTCGTTTGCTTTGTAAGAACGTTGGACCACCTCTAAAGTAGACCACATTTTTTATATCTTTTCTTGATGATAAAAAAAACTAAGGGTGTTCAAACCCTTTTACACTACACTTCATAAAAATGCACACTAAAACAAACAAAAAGTATTTAATCAATATTGGACTACAAAACACGCATTACCTACTTTTACATTTGAGTGCTCATGCATCTCATTTCATCAATAAACAATAATACAACCAAAATATTTATCAATCTGTCCATAAATAAAAACAACCTCCATCATAAAAGGTCCTACTAACAAATCAGAAACATATGCGCATCCCAGTCTTGTAATATTTCATTTGTTCCATAGACACTTGTTACTAGTTTATAGTCTTTTTATGCTGTAAAGACTTGGGTGACTTTATTTTTATCGTATATTGTTACACGAGTGAATGTGAGGAGAAAGTTTGTAGGTCTATGATTATTTTGGATGAACATTTCTGTAGTCTCATTTGTGTACAGTTGACTATTTGTAAATGGATTGGGGGTACTCCAAATATCCTTTTATTTATTTATTTATTCTTTTTTGTTAATAAAAAAACTGAGCATAAATTGGACATTATGTAGGAAATATCTTTTGCGAGGAGACTTTTTTTTGTGTTCGATTGTGTAATAAGGCTATCAAATACCACACTTTTATGTAAGAGTCGAAGTATTCCTCAAATATTTTAATTAATTAATTTATTTATTTTCTAAAAAAAATTATTTCATCGTTTGGAAATTTATTAATTATTTAGGCATCTAATGTCACTTCTTGTTAAAAATAGTGTAATTAATTAATTAATTTAATAGTCATGTTTTTATCTTACATTACTTAACGATAAAAAAAAAATACATGGAAAAAATAATTTAAATATTTTATAAATCTTACAATCATAGGGTATTCTATTGATTTTCTTTGTCTATAAGAATATATTGTTTGAAAAAATAGTAGGTGAAATGTCCCTGTTTAGAGTTCTTAATGTCTTAACAATAAGGCATTAAACTCTACCAATCCAATTAGGTTTCCTTGGATAACCTATACCCTCATTCTTCTTGTCATGATCACACTACCAATAACTCAACCTCCTTCCCAAAATCTCAATACCATTGTTGAATCCTTGATATTTGGAACTTTCTAGAACCTTAGGTCATCCCCATTCTCTAGTCCTTGAGAAGGACCTATACAATATCATAAGCCCCAACCTCTAGGTGAATCATTTTGAGGCTAAATTGTCGTTAGGCATAGCTAACTTGTAGAATATCTATAAGTTGAAGTTGTTTAAGGACTAACTTACCTTAAAGTTGTCAAAATTCTGAGGAAGTGTTTCCCTCTATAAGGTGGCATGACTTTCCGAGCAATCAATTTCAACATTGCATTAGGATTATCCAACATGATCTTCTGGTGTCGAAGGAGCATGTGATCTTCACAACTTGTTCTTTGGTATGACTATCTTATCAATTATTGAATTGGTTATCCACTTAAAGTAAGAAAAAAAATAAATGAAGAATTGATTATAAAATATTATCTCTATATCAATAGTTCCAAAATCTCATCTTATTTTTAATATATAGTTAAATTTACATAGAAAATATTGAAACAAAAAGTTGATTTTACTGTTTTCTCCACAAGTATTGAAAAAAAAAAAGAATATAAATAATATTTCATTTTAAATGTTATTATTATTCAATCCGAGAATATTTCCCCTTTTTATATTTTTTTTTTGCCAATAAAAAATGTTATTATTCAATTATAATTAAAATTTTGGAAAACACAACAAGAAAATTATTAAATAAAATTCAAATTTAAAATAAAAACAATTAATTATTTTATTAATTAAATTAGATACTATTTTAGATACTACACAAATTATTTTAGATACTACACAAATTATTGATAAATATAATAATTTCTATTATTAATAAAAGTTATAAGTTAATATTTAATTAGCTACTAAAATTTTAACTACCAATTAATTTAGATTCTAAGGTAGATAGCTAACTAGATATCAATTTAGAAACTAGTTTATAGATTTTATTAATAGTAAAAACTACTTTTTTTTTTATCGCTTTCTTTTCTTTTCAATAATGGTGTGAAAAACCGAACGTTGCACTCTCAGTAAAAAGTATTTTAGATATCAATAATTTGTTTAATCTCTAAAATAATATATAAGTTAGTAAATATAGTAATTAATTATTTTTTATCTTTAAAATTAATTTCTATTTAATGTCTTATAGTAAAATATATTTTTTTATAATAAAAATGATTAATAATACATATATTTGTCTAATAATCTTAGACGGTGAGAGTTTTGTTTGGATAAGGATTTCATTAGAGATATATCAAATATCAAATATATCAATACAATGTTAAGAGTTATAGGCCTCCTTTTTTACCTTTCGTAAAAGGTTTACATATCTCTTCTATGTTAAGTTTATTTCATTTATTCTTTACTTATAAAAAAATATTACATATATTTAATTAAAAAAATCATTTTTTAAATCAAACATGACCTTATAACTACTCTTTGGTAGATGGCCTTTATGTGATTCTTTAATTAAATTTAAAGGATGTTGTTAACATCAATCCTGATACCTAATTGAAAGCATAACTACTAATAAATAAAAAAGTGTTAAAAAGGAAAGTTTTATAATGTATATATGTCTCAATATTTTTCTAATTTGAGTTACTTGAAAAGAATGGTAAGGCTGATGTAAACATCTAAAAATAATCTTATATCCCACTTGTGAATTGTTGTTGTTAAGAAATATAAGAGCTTAAAGTATTTGATGGAAAGAGAATGATTTATATTTTTTTTTATTAGCAATAAATAATAAATAAATATAAATCACTTTAGAGGTAATCCAACTCTTATACAAACATTAAGAAGAGATATAAGATAGTACCTCATACTTCAACCTAATTTTTTATTATCAACAATAAATAATTAAATTAAATTGACCCACTTAAGGGGTGGTCCAATCCTCATACAGAGAATAAAAGATAAAAGTTTCTTTTATATTAATCATCTACTTCCTTTCCCAACACTAATAACTGAAGAATAAAACACGCATCAGTATTAAATCGAGTACATACATACCAAGGGTTCAAGACATCATTCAGAGAACGAGAAACTCATTGACGGTATCTTTGAGTTGATCCAAAACCAACACCTCAACCTAGTCCAACAAAAAAATACCAAATATTTCTTATCCCAAAACCAACCAAAGAAATTCACATTTTTTTTAAGGAGTGATTAACCATAAGAAACGCAGCCTTAGTTGAAAGATTTATGATTAAGTTAGCATGGGATGAGAGAGAGTAATAGTAATAGATTGTGGTAGATATATAATGAGGGTAGAGTGATATGAATAGTAAACGAGGTAATAAATGGTTCCACAAGAGACGAGAATTGTGTAACACTGGTATGGATGACAATAATTCGAGGTACGGGGCAACTGTTGTCTTCTCAAATATAGCTAGCTTGAGCTATGCTTGGAGTTTGGACCACCTCCTCCTGTATACTCCTTCCTACCTACACTCCCAAACCCTCCCTTCAATCCTAGGGTGGGCTTATATACACAAACTCACTTATTGCTTCAATAAATAATCAACCTAAACCTAATCCCACAGCCTCTCACTGCTATCATTCTCCACTTTATCTCTAAATATCTTTCACATTTCAACATATATATCAATCTTTCATTCATACCAAAAAACAACATTGGTGCTGTTTTGATTTTTGGCTGAGAAATACCTAGGTTTACCAAAAATATAATAAAACTGAGATTGCAGGAAAATGGATATGTCAGCCATAATAATGACAACAGACAACATTTTCTTCTCTCTATGCCTTATCTTGTTTTAGGTGGGGTGATTAACTTATGGACTTCATATGCCCACGTCCACTCATCTACTATATATGCCTTGTGTTTTAAGTTTTGTAAGTTTTCTGATTATCAAACTCTAATGGTTTATACCACTCTGTGACAGTAATGTTTTCCGAATCATATGCAAATGGCATTTACCAAAATAGATAATATAGAAAGTAGACTCATGCTGTAACTATTACATCCAATCACCACGTGGCTCTTGTATAAAGGTAAACTATTATTTGTCAGCTCTGAGAAAAGGATCATGAAAACTTTAGAATAAATGCTTTTAACAGCAAATGTAAGAATTAGCAATGCAAAGTAGCATGAGGCTAATAATAGTAGTTTATTACATATGCATAAATGGCACAGGAGTGCATTTATATACAGTTCATCTTTGTATGGTGTATCTTTCCAAGTTGATGGTCATGGTCAGGACTTTAGGTGGGGCTTTCAATTTGTAAATTTCCATTCTTGGAGTTTGGGGAATCGGAGTGAGGAAGGGGTTGGGGTTGGACCAGTATTTTTAACCAGCTAGCACTGCAACTGTAAGGGTTTTGAAATTGAAAGGAATGCAACAATTAGGAGTTTTCAATAGACCATAACTTGTTCTTGTAGAGACAACTACATATGCCATATTTCCTGGGAAGTACTTTAGAGACAGTTATGGGTCACTGTTATACAACAAAAGAAAAACCTCAATAACTCAACATATGTATATGGTTTCAATTTCTTCCTGAATTAATTTCCAGCCCCTTATCTAGTATTGGTGAGTGCTTTCTCTTCAATTCATTGTTTACTTGGCTGCACTATCTGTTTTATGGTTGACAATTCAGGTAAAATTAATGCAAGTTTAAACAAAAACGTATACCTTAGACAGAGAATTTTATGATCTATCATACCTACACCATATACTTTTCTTTCTATTAATGACTTCTTTTGGAATCACAATCCTCTTTCAACTATTATATATACTTCATCTACACCTACAGCATCTAGCTTTTCTTATCATTATTGTTGTTATCCATAAATATGTAATTGCAGAACAAAATTAGCACTTTATTAATGGTTTTCATATCAACATTTAGGCATTATTGGGAATCCTTTGATCTGAAGAATTTTTTATTTATTATTATGGAATTGATTTTAATTATGAGATTTTTTTATTATATGGAAAGTGTTACTTTTTTCCTTGATTTCAAAACTTTGTATGAGAAACAGTGATTTTCTGAAATAAAATAAGAATTAATTGTTCTTTGAAGAAATTTCTCTCTTCTTTACACTTATGTTCTTACTCAAGCTTCAAACCACTTTTAGTCCCTCGTGCATATGTGCCCTAAAGTAGTCTACAGTTAGGGCTTAGTCAAAGTAGCTCAACTTTGATTTAAAAAAGATTAGTGTCCAGCTCACATGCAAGTATGCAAGTTGGGATAAACTTCAATTATAGCAAGTGAGAGATATTTTTTATGTTTTTCTCAATAGACCTTTTCAATTTCTATTCCAGAACTTTTTGCACTTAAGCTTTCGTTAATAATCCTACCTCGAAGAATTGGATATGATTCCAATTATTTTTTATCAGCTAAAATAAAAAATTAATATTTGTTTACAAAAGTTAAATTGTGTTATATGTTATAGGGAGTTAGAGAATTGAGATAATTTATTCCTTAGATCATAAAAGTTGTGAAAATTTGGAATATGATTATTGATTGGTTGAGTTTTATTACACTTTTGTGGGTTTGATTGTGTGAGAATGAGAACAAAAATTATATCTTAAATATTATTTGGATAACTATTGTTTGAAATATTTGGATTCTGAAAAATAATATCATTTTCAATAATAAAATTCCTGATGAGCAACAAATATTCATGATGGTGAAATTAAAATCTTGGGCGTAGATAAATGCTAAATTTCCAATGACAATCTTCTCTTATTTTGATTGGTGTTTAAATCGTATTGTGTGCATTCAATTGCTAAACTAAACATCAGGATTTTAGTCTAGATAAAAGCTTCCTTTATAGCTCGTTACGGATCAATGTTTTTTCTGTAGAATGTGATAATTTCGAACTCAAGAAGAATAAGATTGGAGTACAATTTAAATATGTAGCTAATTTGGCAACTATCACCTTAGATCTCAAGTCTATGGATTGTTTTTGTAATACAGCTAGCAGAGCTTGGCCAAGGATTTTCTGCTCATGTTTGATTTGAATTGTATAAGCACCATCAAGCCTAAATGGGACGTGTGAGATGATCTTCTTTAGCTAGGTATATATTTTCTTTTTTTCTTTTTTTGAAATAGGGTTGAAGTATCCTTCAAATACTCTCATTTATTATATTCTTTATTGCAGATCCAAAAAAGTCTTTGGAAATTTGGTTGTCATCCATGTCCAAATTTTTACTTTATCATTAAGATTTGTTCACAATCTGGTACGTGATCGTTGAAAATATTATTAATTCTCTATGCCCATATATTCCAAATTGTGGTAATGCATATAATTTTCCAAAATTTATTTCTTTCTTTATTAAAGTTTAGAAAAAAAATTGTTTCCACTAAAATATAACTTACATATACAATGTTGTACATGACTAATTGTATGTGTAGTGTGTACGATTCATTTTTTTATCAGTAAGAAATGATACATAAATATGAATCACTTCATGGGTAATCCAACCCTTAAAAATAAAAGGAAAAATATGATAAACCCTTACACCCCAATCTAAACCAATCTTCCAACAAAAGTTGTCGATTAACCCAAAATCCAAGAAAACCAACACAGGGATCCACCATTGACAGCAATTAGAGTATACCAGCACATCAAAATCCAAAAGAACATAAAACATAAACAAACCGTCAAACACATATCCCTAACAAATAGAGAAACTTAACATACCCCTCTTTACAACTAACACAACAATCGTGTATCCCACTGCCTCGACAAAAAATCAAAGAGAATCATTTTCACAACACAAAAGCTCCTCCTTAGAGTCACTTAATCTAAAAATCAAGACAGAACCTCCAAACAATGCTTAAAACCATTATGCAAAACACACAACTTGTTTCCTTCTTAAAAGTAGTTAGAGAGTCAAACCAAAGAAAAAGAAACAAATTTAATTCACAATTTTCATACATATAAAAGGTTCCAAACACCAATCAGAATAAGAGAATTATGTACCTTTTTTCTTTACTGGTTAACTAAGCCCAAGTTTTTCTTTGAACGACTGTAAACACCTCAATATGGTCAACCCCCCATTATTAAAAACTCACATATTTCAATGTTTTCAAATTTCACCTACAATTTCAATCCACACCACTCTTCAGATTCTGAGAATTTGGCCATAAACATTTAGAGGGTAAAGTGTGTTTATGATTCATGCTTTATTATTTTGTGGAAAAAATATTAAGAATGTGTTAACTACGAAAATGATGAGATATTTTGAAATTAAAGAAAGTTAACTTCTTTAGAAAGTAAAAGAAGGTCCAGTGTAGGAAAGTTTATCAAACTTTTAACATTCCTAAAATGTAGAACTAATATTTTGTTTATATGTCTATGGTATTTTGGATTAATTAAAGGTATTCAAAAATGAAATTAGTAAAGCAAAGTAGCTAAAATTTGATTATCTCTAAAGTAAGTTATTCCCATTCTTAAATTATGCTTATTTTGTGATTAATATCTTTTTTTTTAATTTCAATTCGTTTACCTTTTATTTGGACAGGGAACTTCATGACTTTTAGAATATTTAATTATATTGAATTTAAATCCATCTCATTTAAATTATTTTATTTTTCAAATGTTTTTTTTACAATAAAATTTATATTTTTTAATTTTCTTATTTATGTTGGAGATATTACGAAGTCCGATAATGACCTGATAAAGTCAATAAATTCTCACTAGGATAGTTTCGAAAATGGCTCTAAAAACCAGCTTATAAGGTGAGGTTTGCACTTACTTATATACCATGAAATGTCTTCATCTCTAGTCGATGTGAGATCTCTCATAATTTAGATAAAATATTTCAATTACCATCAAATAAAAAAATATATTAAACAATTATTGTTAATTAAAAAATATCAATATTGGTTATATCTTTTAGTTGATCTTATTTATTTTTTGTTCAAAGTTATCAATAATTTTTTCAAGTGACATTTATGAAGTTTTTTTAATATATGTTTATCGATATTGTTTTTTTTTTCAATGTCAACTATAATTATTTACTCAAACATCAGTCACATTTACTTTTATAACATTGCTGTTCAAATTTTATTTTCCGAATTTTCAATCAATGTCCATAGAAAAATTTCCTCAATTGAATTTTAAAAAAAATCATTATTAAATTTGGTGGAAAGTTTTCCTACTTAGAAAAATAATTCTAATAAAATTAAAAAAAAAATGTTGGTATCGATAATAATAATAAAAAATAAAGTTTAACACCGGTTGAAAAATAATCTCACACGCATTAACCAAGAAAACTTTAGTTAATATCAAATATGAAATAATAATTATTTACAACAAAAATAATAAAAATAATCCTAACAGTTTAAATAAAAAAAAAACTCTTATCAAAATTAATAAAAAAACTAATTAACATCAATTGGAATTGTAATCACATTAATGTTTTGGTACTATAATCAAATCGGTGATAGTTAAATTAAAATTGAGTTGAGAAAAGAATACGAAGAAGGATTACATAAATTTGAGAATATGAAATTTTTTTAATTTTTATTTTTTTTAGTGAAATTTTAAATTATCTAATTTTGATTAATTTTATAAAATTCTAAAATTTTAAATTCCTTTAAAAAAATTTACCACAACAATATTTTATGGTAAAAAAATTTAATATTCTTTATAAAAATAAATTATTCTCTTCAAATTCTGGTCACATACACTATATTATGCTTTGTTTGGATTAGGAAGTGGATTTGAGATGATTTGAAGATAAAGTGTAAAAAAATTTAGGGTGTTTGGATTAAGATAAATAGAGTGGAAAGTTTAGAAAAAGTTCATAGAAGTTTGTGAATGATGTGATGGGTGTGATTGAAATTATATATTTTTTAATTGACAAAAATGTAAATTTACATATTTATCCTTATATTTAAAAATGATTAAAAATTAATTTGATATAAATATTTATAAATTATAATTCTTTTTAATTAAAATATTTCTAATTATAAATATTTGATAAAAAATTATTTTTATATAAAATAAAAATATTATTTTTATCTTTACTTTTTTTAATTAATAAAATTATTATATAAAATTATTTTTTTAATTATTAAAAAATATATTTATTTTTATTATTATTTATATTTATAATTTATTATATGTAATATGATTAATTATGTTTTTTATAATAATTATTTTTTTATAATTTTAATTATATTTTTGATATTTAAATTATATTTATATTTTAAATAAAAGTAATAATAATTTAAGTGTAAAATAAAAAGGGTAAAATAGTAAATTAAAATCAAATTCATCGAGGCTTGAACTTTTATCACTCTCACAATTTCATACAATTCACTACATCTTGTTAGTGATGTTTGATATTTGTTTCTAAATTAGTTTCTATTATTGATAAATAGTTTCTAAATTGGTATCTAATTAGTTATCAAAGTTTTAACAACCAATTATTTGAATTCTACATTTGGTAGGAAAAATCTTGGTACCGACGTTAATATTTTTATTTTTTTAATTTAATATTGTCTTATCCCACATTAGTATTTTTTATTTTAAAAATTATTTAATCTACTGTCAGCTTGATCTATGCTATTTTTTTTATTTTGAAATTTATTTAATATAACGTCAATTTTTTTTTATCAGCAATAAAAAATAAATAAATGAGAACCGCTTCAGGGGTGGTCCAACCCTTATATATAAAGAGCTAGCGCCTTACCAACCTCCAACTAAAGAACACCTTCCAACTTAAATAAGGAAGAACCAAACCAACTCAAGAAAACATTAAACAACCAGCCTCATACAATCCACTGGGTTCAAAACTCAGTTGGGGTACGAAAAGGAATTACAACAGGACTTTGCAAAAATACAAGACCAAACATTTACCTGTACCAGTGCAAATACCTCGAGCGCATCTACCACGCCCCTGTCGAAGGTCACCGAGTTCCTATGTCTCCAAATTTCACTCACAACACCAACCCAAATTGCCCCCCAAACATCATTAACCACATCAGAAGCCGAACACAACTTGAATTGTTGGAAGTTTACCAAAGGGTCCTTGTGAATAACAAACGACACTCCAAGCCACTCAAAACAAAGACACCACACCCGCCAGGTAAACTCGTAGACGAAAAACAGATTACTAGACGACTCTTCCACCTTCCCACACAAACCACACACCAGATTCTCTACCACCACCCTTCGCCTTTCCAAATTTACCCTAGTAGCAATCTTATTCTCCATCACCCTCCAAGCAGTGACCAAAGCGGAAGGCAAAGCTTTGCACCTCCACAACTTACTGTAAACTGGAGAAACCTCCCCAAC
>Ga0123342_1008416_pt1 | contig 13002 bp, 13 predicted proteins | sample Turbeawhitnodule_FD_89960 | JGI IMG/M metagenome (GOLD analysis project Ga0123342, IMG submission 89960) | Root nodule microbial communities of legume samples collected from Mexico - Turtle bean Mexico white nodule | ecosystem: Host-associated > Plants > Roots > Nodule | place: Mexico: Nepantla...
ATTCCATTATATCAGTAGAGTCAGGATGTCTCATTACGGGCCTAACATATCAATATACCCTAACAACAATCTCAACACGGTATTTCCTTTCCTGAAAATACTATGTTTGATCTCACTTTCACATCATTTCATATCTCATGTAACACATCAATGCATCATTCAATCATAACATATTTTAAACTTTTCTAAACAATTCAAATATATTTCAAAATTCACTTAAACACATAATAAATTCCAAATATATGCTCTCTAAATCAATCATCATTTAAAATCAAACAACCACTTTTCATCAAATATCTCATTTAAGTAATTCAACAAAATCTTAAAAAATAGTTCAACTCACTTGTATTCATTCAAACACTTTCAATTTTCAATCACAAACACTTTCAACAACTTATTCACCATAAAATCAATATAAAATATTTAGAATCAACCATTTCAGTCAATATATTACTTTATTCTTCAAAAGAGGCAATCCTGCAAGCAAAAGTTGGAACAAAAGTTGGAACTGTTGACCACGTCACCCCCACATTCAAATCTTCTAACCTAGGGTTATATTTAAAAGAATAAGACTAGCTTCCCTTACCTTTACTTGAGCAAATGCTCACTAAAAGCTCCAAATCTACCAAAAGTTTAAAGATAATTAACCTCCACCACAAATTCCTGATAAAAAATCTAACTATATCACTAAGACCCTAAGGTAACAGAGATTCACCCTGAAGCTAAAAGATTTACATGCAAAACATAGACAAAGACAATCTAACAAGTTCAAAATTGACTCAAAGAAAAGAGCAAAAAAAATGAACTTACTCTATTTGAGATTTTGATCGGGCAATCTTGTAGTCTTTGTTGCCAGGAGTCTAATGGCGTACTCCGATCGTCAAACTGATGAGCAAGTTAGAATTTTAGAGAGAATGAAGAGGAAAGGAAAAAAAAACCTTTTAGAGAGATGGTGGTTCTTTTAAAATGAAACCTGAATAATTGATTTTTCTATTTATATGTTTTTTTTATTTTAATAATAAAATATTCGAGTATCATTTAAAATGTACCAATTCTAATCTAAGGTTATTTTCTAGATCCTTACACATTTCACATATTGTAAGACTCATTCCAATCATTTTCATATTATAATTATCTAAATGGTATAAAGTTTGAATCTAAGACGAAAATAATTTTGTGTTACAGTAAACAGATAATAACCACATTTAATCCTTAAAATAATACTATGTTACTAATATAAGTAAAAGTAAAATTAAAAATTCAATCTATTTTCCAAAACCAAATATTTCCTAATGTTGTAATATATGTGGAGTATAGTAGTCGTATCTTTGGTTTTTGAATAATATTTTACTATTTTCAGTCCGGTAGTAAAAATAATGTTAGTTGGTCTCTAGAACATAATTTGATGGCTATTTGGTACGAATTGATTTTCTTATGAGTTTTAGGATCTTTTATAATTAAGAGTGGATAGTGATTAGAAATCACTATAAGCTTTTAACATTTGTTTAAATTAAAAGTTACTTTTGATATTGTTTCTTATTGAAATTTATATTCAAAAAGTAGTAATTTTGGTTATCACGAAATGTATAGTTTAAACTTTTCAAATGAGGCGTCTTATACAGGCAGTCCACTCAAAATATAAATAAATTAATATCATGGATCGAACATAAAAAGTTATAGGAATTAATTAGAGTATACTTTTTTTATTTAAGAATATAGTAATCCAAACTTTGTGATTCACCTATCATATTGTCAGGGAGGAGATATTGTTTTTTACATTAGTGGAAATATATATATATATATATATATATATATATATAATATTATTTTACTATTCCCATCAACTATCCTCATTATAATCTAATTATCATTTTGTTCTTTATTATTAATTTCATTATTTATTGTGTCTTTAATTAACAATTCATATTTCTCTTATATAAGACATTAAACTTTACTAGGTATGCATGTTGATTAGATATCTTTTGAAATCACGATTTTTTTGTTAAGCCTCCCAAAAGAAGGATCATGATTCCAAAATCATTAAATAGAAATAAATTTTAAAAATTAAAAATAATTATTTGTTATATTGACTAAATTAGATGCTATTTTAGAGACTAACAAAATTATTGGTATCTAAATTAGTTTCTAGTATTGATAAATAGTTTTTAAATTGATATCTAATTAGCTACCAAAGTTTTAACTACCAACTTTAGAATCTAAATAATTGGTAGCTACAACCTTGGTAACTAATTAGATACTAATTTAAAAACTATTTGTCAATAATATAACTAATTTAGATACCAATAATTTTTTTAGTCTCTAAAATAATATATAATTTAGTCAATATAAAAACTAATTATTTTTGTCTCTAAAATTAATTTTTATTTAATGATTTTCTGATAGTACTTAAACATTTTTCCATTTGGAGGAAAAGACTCTATGATGTGCTAGATTTAGTAGTAATCACTAGGAAATCAAGGAGTTGGAAAAAATCAGTGAATGAAACAAAAGGCAAAAGTGAAAAAAATTTCTTCATGGGAAATTAAGTGAAAGCTCCAATGGAAGTAGTATGGATTTATCCTTTAATCTTTGACACTAAACATATATACTCCTTTGATTTTGGTAATGAATGTTTCAGTTTATTTAAGCACAAGCATCTCACTAGTACTAGTATTTTTTTTGTGATGATTTATGTAAATTAAATTTGGATGGTTTATACATTGAAACACTTATGACTTTGCATTATCATGTTGAAACAAAATATAATTCAGTGAATGAACGTTGCACTTTCTTATGGCATAAATGTTGAATTGGCAGACCTATATATGACTAGCCTAACAAGGACCTAGCCTGACTCGACTTAACAAAGGACTTGTCTGACTTAACCTGAATTGTGCTCAACCCATCTTAGGCTGATTTGGGTCTTACCCATCTTGACAAAACATGTCCAACTTGGGCTTAGCCCGGTTCAGCCTAACATGGGCCTACCCCGACTCGGGATAACATGGACTAGGGTTGACTCAGCCCGACCTAAGACCTAGTCGATCGAGCCAACATGGATTTAGGATGACTCAACCTACTTGTGGCCAGGTTGAATCAACCTGACTTGGGTCTAGACTAAATCAACTCAACTCGATTTAGGCTTAAGTCAACTCGATCTAGGCTAGGTCGACTCGACCTAAACTAATTGGGGCTCAGACCAACTCGACCTATGGTGGAAGCTCAATTCAACTTAACAAGGGTCCACCCATCTTGGCTTCAAGTTTACTAAAGCTAACCTAGGCCAACTCAAGCCAATATAAGCCAAGTCGTCATGATCTTGTTGCAAGGTGACTTAACCTGTTATGGGAGCAGATTGACCCAAACCTTCATGTGCCCTACTCGACTTGACTTTTCCCGAATCGTACCTAGCTCGACTTAGGTGTCACTCAACTTGGCTTAAATCTCTTATGTTGCTCTTGGCTCGATTTGGCCTAACATGGGCCACCTTGAATTGGTCTTACGTATACCTTAAGTTGCTTAAGCTTAATTTGGGTTTAGGATTACTTGCCTAAATTAAATTTGGGATTACTCAGGCCAACTTGAGCTAGGGCAAGTTCGGTCTGATTTGGGCCTAAGCTAGCTCAACCCAACCCAGACCCATCTCAACTCAACTCAACCTATCTCGTCCTAGTTTGGACCTTGCAAACATTGCCTATTTTGATATTGCTTAATTTGGTTGAACCTAATCCCTACCTTACTCCGTTAAACGTTGGTCATCCCAATTTTGCCTGTCGTGGGCCCGATTCAATATGGTGTAACCTTAACTTGACCCTTAACTTCATATAGGTCTGACAAGATCCAACCTAAACTAGGCCCAACCTGACCAACTTAACACGGTTGTGGCTTAACCTAACTTGACTTGGACTCGACCTAGCTAGGCTTACCTACATTTGACCTATCCTAGTTTGACTTAGGCCTTATTTGACGTGAAGTTGGGTCTAACGCAGTGAATCATGACCTAGGTCTAGCTTGGTATGTGATAAGTTTCATAATTCAATAATATTTAATACAAAAAGACAGGCACTTATGGACTTTAATTGATACAATAATTATAATTCATCCTCTAATTTAGGATTTTTAACATTTTTACATATTTTTGGATTATGAGATGAATAAGAATAATTTATACCCAATATTGTGTTATTTTCATAAATTTAAGGAGAGACAAGCATATAAATATATTATGAATAAAGATGTCACTTAGCCAAAGCCCAATTAGGTTAAATAGAAGGCAAAAGGCATAATCCTAGGCATCATTAGGAGAATAGAGAGAGATAGAAAACCTTAGAGGAGGCAGTCGTCAAGGAGAAACATCATGGATCTTCTTTCTTGTTTTCCATGCTTGTAAGTGCCAACATGAGTGGTTAATTCTTCCCTTTGGGTGTGAGAGTAATACATTCAAACTCTTATGTATTGTGGTGATATTTAGCTATAATAGTCAGTTATTGATTGATGAATGATATGATCATTTTATTCTCAAAACTTGAATTATTTATGATTTTGATTCTTAGATTTAACAGGAAAGTACTTTTAAGAATCTGACCTAAATGATAATGCTTAACATATTTGAATGACATGAATAAATTTGAAATGTTCATTGCTTTATATTATTTGTTCGTAATAATAAGGAGTTTTTATAAATATGCGAGAAATTGATATTCACTATAAAAAAATAGATTTACTGACGAATTATTATCCACAAATCCTAATTCGTAGGTAAATTCAGCATTATATACGAATAATACCCACAAATATCAATTTGTATGTATATTCAACATTATCTACGAAATATTACCCACAGATCTAAATTCGTAGGTAAATTCAACATTATTCACAAATTTTACCTACAAATTTACATTCATAAGTAAATTCAATATTATTACCAATTTAATATTTTTTAACAATATTAATAATATTAATATTTTTATTTCTATTATTATTATTATAGTATTAATAATATTTACAATATAAATAATATCATAAATATAAATCATCTTAATAGTTTTAATAATATGAATAATATTAATCATATTAATTATATTCATAATATTCATAATATTATTATAATATGAATAATTATAAATAATAATCATAACTAATATTTATAAATAATAATCATAAATAACAAAAAAGTTGAAAAAAAATTAAAGAAAGATATGCAATATCACTTTCGAATTTATCCACGGACTGTAGTTGGTAGATATTATCTAAGAACTCAAGTTGGTGGTGTTATCTACGAACTCAAGTTGGTGGTGTTACCTACGGACTCAAGTTGGTGAGTGTTATCTACGGACTCAAGTTGATGAGTATTACCTATGAACTAGAACTAATGGATATTACCTACAAACTGAAGTTAATGTATATTATCTACGAACTAAGTTAGTAGTTATGCATACTACTAACATTAAAAAATTAATAATATTAATATAATAATATTAATAATATGAATAATATTAATAATATTTATAATATTTATAATAATAATAATATAAAAAATAATAATATTATTATTATTAATAATATTAATATTAATATTATTAATATTACTAATATTAATAATAATATTATTATTAATATTAGTAATATTAATATTATTGTTAATACTATATTAATAGTATTAATGATATTGATAATATTAATAATATAAAATTATTTATATCATTAATAATATTAATATTAATAATGATAGTAATAATAATAATAAGTATAATAATAATTATAATAATCATAATAATAATAAGTATAATAATAATCTTAATTATAATAATAAGTATAATAATAATTATAGTAATCATAATAATAAGTATAATAATAATTATAATATGACAAAAAAATTTGTCTAGTATATTGGTTAAAGTTTATTTGATCACTAAAGGGGATCGAGTTATATTTAGGGTATCAACAAATTCGAGTCACCCAAAAGACACTCACAAGACAACTTTTCAGACCACTGATGGGCATTATGAATTTTTAGTCATACCATTCGACTTGACTAATGCACCATCTACATTTCAAGTAGTTATGAATGATCTTCTTCGATCATATTTAAAACGGTTTGTCCTAATCTTTTTTTATGATATTTTAATTTAAGTCCCATATTACAAGATGATATTACTCATTTACAAATTATTTTGAATCTCTTAGAAACTAAGAAATTCTTTATGAAGTTAGTTGAGTGCAATTTTGCAACTACTCAAGTTAATTATTTAGGTCATATGATTTCTCCTAGTGGTGTTGCCCCTAACCCAGAAAAGTCATTGCCATAAATAACTGGCCTCAGCCATGATCACTCATGGAACTAAGGGGCTTTCCCGGTCTCAATGGCTTTTACAGAAAATTTGTTCATCACTACCCCACTTTCGCCACTCCTCTCACCAACTTATTACATAACCAGAAATTTATGTGGCCTATGACAACTCATTAGGCCTTCACCGAATTAAAATTACAAATTATAAATGTTCCTACACTACATCTCCCAGATTTTTGGCAGCCCTTTGTACTGGACACAGATGCATCTTCAGTGGCTGTGGGGATAGTGCTCAGTCAGAAGAACTATCCACTTTTGTTCTTCAACAAGAAGATGTGTTCGTGACTCCAAGCATCATCCGTGTATGCGAGAGAGATGTATGGAATAACAGAGGCAGTAAAGAAATTATGTTAGTACTTATTAGGCCAACACTTCAAAATATTCACAAATAAGAAAAGCTTGCATACATTACTTTCACAAACAATCGAACACCTAAACAACAAAAATGGACAACAAATACGCCCCTTTTCTGGCTCTCCCTACACACTTCACGACGCAACAACTTGCCAAGTGCTTCTCGATGGAAATCTACCGCCTTCACGGAATGCCGAAAACCATCATCTCCGATCATGATCCACTCTTTGTTAGCACGTTTCGGAGACAAATGTTCAAAACCTAGGGTACAACATTAAAGTTTAGCGTCGCTTATCACCCAAAAACTGATGGGCAAACAAAGGTTTAAACAGAAGGCTAGAAGCATATCTGCAATGTTTTACTGGGGATCATCCCCACACATGGTACCAATACCTCCACCTCGCGGAGTTATGGCACAATACAACACAATACTCGGCTATTGGCACCTTCCCCTTCCATGCATCATACGATCTTCCACGTCCTACTATCCTCAATGTGTTACATACTCCTTGCACCGGCACCACCATCTCGGAATTGCTACACCAACATAATTTAGTGTTGCACACCCTCAAACATAACCTTCTCAGAACTTGCCAACACATGTTCGATCAAGCCAATCAACACTGCTTGGATCGTGCCTTCAATGTAGATGATTGGATCTGGGTCCACCTCCAGCCATACCATCAACAGTCGGTGGAGCATCGTCCATGTTCGAAATTATCCCCTTGCTATTCGAGATCGTACCAAATCAGTCACCGCAAAGGCTTCGGTGCGTATGAACTCCGATTACCTCCCTCATCTTGCATTCATCCAGTGTTGCACGTTTCACTCCTTCCCCTTTTCAGAGGACCAATACCTTCCACTCCCTCAAACCCAAAGTCTATCACAGAACATAACTCAATTATACCCTTAAGTTCCCCAATACAACCCTCACATGACTTTCTAACTACACTGCCCTTCCCAACCACTCAAAACGTGCCAACTCATCTATCCTTAGTTGTTTCCCACTACCCAAATATCAAGCCCCACGCCTCACCCAATCTTCAGAAACCCTCAATTACACGTAACCATATTCCTAACCCATTAACACATGCCCCAAACCAAACTAATTAAACCCCAATGGTCCATTCATAGAACCTCATGCCTCATTCACTCCCCATAATGCCCCAAACATACTTAGCCCTAACCCGAGCCTAATAATACATGCACCTGAGGCCAATCCATTAAACTCACACATTCAACAAATTCCAATGATAGTCGAGCCCAATCAATCAGCCAAGTCATGCAACAACTCCACTCAATCCAACACGACCATTAGACTCACTTTGAGGACAAAGTGCCTAAACCAGCGGATGGTAATGTTACACCACAGTCCAACAACACCAACATGCAAACATCAGATTAATAAACCTAAATGAATGAAAGACTTCTTAGTTTAATGGGCCTACGTGATTGTTTAGTTTAATTTCTTTTAGTTTTTAATGTAATGTTGTTTATAAGGGTAAGGCACACTATGGCCCTAACAAACCCTATTTCAGTACCACTACCTTCAATGAATATCAGAGGAGAATTTTGTTACCCTAGAATCGTATCTTCCTTAGCTTTTAGGTTTTAGTATAACTGTAGCGAAATCATATCACAGTGTATTGATGACTTTTTTTACGACAAGTGTACCGAGTCAGAAGTAATAATTTGTTGTTAAGGATGAATATCTAACCCATAAGAAACAGTTATTTAAAATATTAAACATTCACTAAATATAAGAATATGTACAATGATTTTATTTGATTTGGTATTGACAATCACTACAAAAAAAATAAGATTTATCGAAGGATTTTTACCCACAATTCTAAATCCGTAAGTAAATTCAGCATTACCTACAAATATTAATCATGAATCTGAATATGTAGGTAAATTTAACATTATCTACGAAATATTACCCACCAATCTAAATCCGTAGGTAAATTCTGCATTGCCTATATTACCCACAAATCATTATCCGTAGGTAACTTTTACATATCCACAAATTTTACCCACACATTTATATCCATAAGTAAATTCAATATTATTATTAATATAAATATTTTTATCAACAATAATAATAATATTGGCTAGTCCACCTTATTTTCTTGTATTTTCTTCCTTTTTTCTAATAATACTTTTTTCATGTGGTGACACGTGATTGTTGTTACTTGAGGTGTCAACCTAGCTGAGGTGTCAAGTTTCATAGTGATGCTTAACATGAAAGCTTTTATAAAAAAAATATTAATAATATTAAGAATATAAATAATCTTAGTATTTTTAATAATATACATAATATTAATCATATTAATTATATACTTAATATTAAAAATATTATTATAATATGAATAATTATAAATAATAATCATAACTAGTATTCATAGTAATAGTAAATAATAACCGTAAATAATAAGAAAAGATAAAAATAATAATGAAAAAAATTAAAGAAATATATGCAAAAATTTTACGGACTCAAGTTGGTGGTATTACTTACGGACCCTGGTTGGTAGGTAATATCTACACACTGAAATTGGTGATATTACCTACGAATTAGAGTTAGTGAGTAGTACCTACAAACTGAAATTGGTGAATATTATCTACAAACTAAAATGGATAGGTATGCATACTATTAACACTATAAAATTAATATAATAATATTATTATTTTAATAATATTGATAATATGAATAGTATTAATAATATAAGTAATAATAATATTAATGATATTAATATCACTAATATTAATAATAATATTAGTATTATGAATAATATTATTATAATAATTAATAATGTTATTAATTTGAATAATAATATTAATGAAATTAATAATATGAATGATATTAAATATATAAATAATATTAATATTGATAATCATACTAATAAGTATAATAACAATCATAACATGACAACAAAACTTGTCTAAGGTAATGGTTAAAGGTTCTTTAGTCATTCAAGTGACTTGGCTTCAAGTCTCACCCACTACAGTTTATTTCTAATATTAATAATAATTATAATAACATATATATTAAGAGACATTCTCAAACTTCTGCACAAGGTCTAAACGAATTTAAAATTGAAGCTATGTTGATTGCAAAACGGGATCTCAAAGCTAGTAATATTCTTCTCGATAGTAATATGATTTCAAAAATATCATACTTTGATATTGCTAGAACATTTGGACTTGATCAAGATGAAGCAAATAAAAATAGATTAATGGGAGCATAATAATATTTTCTTTTGAATATGCTGTGCATGGATATTTCCCAGTCAAATCTGATGTCTTTGTCTTTGGTGTTGTGTTGGACATAATTAGTGTAAGAAAGAATAGAGGATTTTGTGATCTAGGTCATCCTCTAAATCTTCTTGGACATATAGGTCTAAAATTTGGCAATTTATATCTATATGTGAATATTACCACTTTTGTTCATGAAATAATTCACACAATTTACCAGTTTTTAATATGGAAACTAAACTTGTGAATTTTGGCTTTCTTGCCATTTTTAGGCATGGAGACTTTGGATTGAAAAAAGGCCAACGAAATTTATAAATGAGTTGGTAGATGGATACGTGGATCCAACAAACATATTACGGTATATTCATATTGGTTTATTATGTGTACAAGAAATACCATAAAACAGGCTAAATATGTCATGAGTGGTTTCAATGTTGAATGGTGAGAAGTTCCTGTTCGAGTCAAGTCTACCTAGATTCTACATAGGAAAAGATCATTCAACAATCACAAATTATTTTCCAATAAATTTTGATGTGAATTCTCCTAATAGAATATCTAACTCAATGTTGGAGGCAAGATGAAAAAGTCTTTTACCTCTTGCCTCAACAAGTACTTCTTTTATGTAAGAAAAAATAATAATCGACTTTGTTTTTAATTTATGATTAAATTAAAAATTCCTTTTTCTTTTTTTTCTTTTAATTGTTGAGTTCCTAAACTTTCAACAACCTAGATTTAAATATGCATTTTATGCACATGAGTTAATGATTATAATAAAAAATATCAAATTTTATTTGTATTTAGTTGGTTTATAATAACATGAGTTTTTTTATTTCAAAAGTTGTGATATAGAATATGAGATAGTTTAGTACCATATCATACAATTGTTTTTAATTACTTTTTTTTTTAATTTTCTTCTAATTTGTTCGTATCTCATTAAATGATCTTTTTCCATAATTTATCGTTAAGAAAATTTGATAGAACTAAATATAAACTAGATAGAGATTTGTATATTGCACATGTATTGAAATCTTTTCAACGAGATTGATAGTAAAAAATTGCATGAAAAAGAAAAGGTAAAATGGCTATAGAATATCATAGAAAAATTCTTTCATCACTTTTGATATCAATTTTTTTTTAGATTGTCCTTTGTGTTCAATATGAAACATTGGACTTCAAAAAGATGAAAATAAGAAATATTGGTTTTCTTATTCTTTCACAATTCATAAGGAGTTTTATTTGTCAAGTGGTGTGGGCTAGGTTAAATTAATTTTTGTTTAGTTAAATCCCCACTCTTACTCGGCATGTAGACTAAGTCAATTGTACTACGAAGGAAGGTTGTCATATCCACAAGAAATTAAAGATATCAAAGTATAATTAATTATCTTTTCAGATAAAGTGATACGTGATTTGGAGATGATTTGCATGTAAAATGTAATAATAGCAACTATAAATAATAATAATAATAATAATAATAATAATAATAATAATAATAATAACAATAGATATTTAGATTAAGAGGTGAAGTGTTAGACAAATCATTGAAGCAAGGAAATACAAATAGAGCACATATGTTAGGAATGAAATAGCTTTTGTGACTTTCCTCTTTTATTGTTATTTATAAATGCAATGTTTTGTTCAAAATATATACTAGATATTTCTTCTTTAGATAAGGCGCATAGCAGGATGAGTCTAGCTTTGCCATTTAGCTGGTACAAAACTTTTTGCTCATTGTTCCAACATTCCTATGATAAAAGATTTCCACAGAAGTCAAGTAGGAATAACTTTTTTTATGACATTCAGAATGTTGTATTCCAAGAAGGCAACCCTTCTAAGTTTCCAGAGATCAAACTTATCTCCCTTGAACAAGGGTGCCCTATTGATAACTTGTCCCTCAAATTCCATGAGTTCTCCTAGGATCTTTCCTCAAGTCTTATTAAGAACTAGCCGGTAAGGTTAGCTCTGATACCAAATGTAGGAACAATTGACTATAGAGGATGAATGGAGCCTAAATTCAAATCACGAATTTAAAGATAATATAAAGCAACATATAACTAGCAACAAAAAAAGAGAAGTACACACAAATTTATATTGGTTCACCCTAACACTTGGACTATGCCCAATCTCCTTAAGAAAACCACTTAGGAGCTTTTCACTAACCGAACGCACTTTGGCTACAACGAGTTTCAACACCTCTCTAGGAACAAGTATTCTAACCTCTCTAGATAAACGAAAATGCAAACTATTTTTTAACATATAGGAATCATGAGATCTAAACTAATGAGAGATGAGGAAGATCCTCTGGTCAATTTCTTGAAAGTCAAAAGTGGAAGTGAAGTTATCATATTATGCAGAAAACAACACTTAGATTGTTTAATCAGTAATTCAAAAGTAAAATATGAAAGCTAAATTCTATATATGGAGTGGAGAACAATTGCAACAACAATTAATGTAGTTGTACTTTGGGAGATATTTTATTAATCTTTTGGATTGATATTTTTTATCAATAAAGAATAAATAAATTGATAAAAGTATTTGAGAAAAGTTTCAACTCATATAAAAGAAATGCATATGATACACGATGTCCTCAATACGTAATCTAAATGAAAAAATCTCCCCTTTATCATAGGTATACCTTATATTCACCCAAGGTACCAACTCCTAGACCCGAGATAAAATGTAAATCAACAAACAAATTCATGATTGAGGCTATACAAAAATTGAACAATGCTCATATGATACCTCTCTTAAACTAAGATAGGAACAAAACGTTTCTACTATATTACTTCTGCTATAAGTCTGATCTGCCACCACCCATCAGATGTGTTCATCCTTCAAATGGTGAATAATGTTAACTTGTGGAGCTTTTGCTAACTCTAAAGACAAACAAAAAGCCTTCAGCTTGCCAAAGATACAACATATATAGCCACTACAAAAAAAATCAGTATTATCTACGGATTTTTACCCACGGATCTGAGTCCGTAGGTAAATTCAGCATTACCTACGGATATTACCTACGAACAACATTACCTACGGACATTACCTACAGA
>Ga0123342_1008418_pt1 | contig 13000 bp, 7 predicted proteins | sample Turbeawhitnodule_FD_89960 | JGI IMG/M metagenome (GOLD analysis project Ga0123342, IMG submission 89960) | Root nodule microbial communities of legume samples collected from Mexico - Turtle bean Mexico white nodule | ecosystem: Host-associated > Plants > Roots > Nodule | place: Mexico: Nepantla...
TACAAATTTATACAAAAGAAACTATAAAGAGAGATATTAATTGAAGCTCATTCTTGAAAGCTTGTAGTCTTCTTTTGGCTTTAGGCTTGGTCCTCTCTTTATTTTAATTCTTCTTTAATTTTTGAGAAGACTGGAAGGAAGAACTTCAAATGTTTCGGTGAATGACCTCTTCCTCCATTAGTAAAATCCTCTCTTATTTGAAATCTATCAGAAAGACTCGAGTTGTGAACGATAATGGTTGGATTACTGATGAGACATATTCTTAGGTATCAGGCATGACCCTAATCGGACTTTACCTTGTCGATTTTATCATGATAGTACACATCTTCCCAACCTTGAGTCAAATAAGGTGAAAAGGCTTAACTAAATGATGCAAACCCGGACTTGAATCCATACTTGTTTTGGAGTTTATAATTTTGAATGATTTCTATGGAGACAATGCGGAATTTGGATGAATGTATAATTCAGATTAGAAAGATGAATTTGAGGTGTGGAAGTAGAGATTTATAAGAGGTGAGACCAACTTCTAAAGAGTCCTAGGCTAGACACACAAATTGGTGCTAACATAGAGTGAACTTGAGTCAAATGACACAACATTTTGGCATAAATTTTGTAGTCAATTCAAGTTCAATATATTTTAGCACCAAATTGTGTGTCTAGCCTAAAACTCTTTAGAAATTGGTCTTACCTCTTCTAAACTCTACTTCCACACCTCAAAATCATCTTTCTAATTTGAATTCTAACTTCATCTAGCTTTCGCATTACCACCACAGAAACCATTCAAAATTATAACTCCAAACAAGCAAGGATTTAAGACCATGTTTGCATCATTTCGCATTAAGAGTTGAGTCTTGAAAGAGGTCTTTAAGAGATACGTTTTTTCTTCTTATATTAGTTTTTGTCTTGTCCCTCTTTGCTTGAGTTTAGGATATTCTTATATCCATGTTTTTCCACACTTAATTGGTCCAATTGCTTGTTCCATTCTTGAATCAATGATTAGGATTTCATACTAAATGTTCTAATGTTAGATTTTTAACCTTGTTTACTTAGTTTTAATTTTTTAATCCTCCATGTTTTGTCTGGGGAATGTTTAGTCCTTTTACATATCATAAATTCATAGAAGTTGTCCTATTTTTTCCTTTACACAAAATTACTTCAAAATAAAAAAACATGTTCCCTAATTTTCCTATGTTGCTTTTCTTTACTGTTTAAGTTCTTTTGCTTTTAGTTCGTAAGAAAAAAAAAACCATAAAACCTACAAATTATGCCTTATTTTGTTGTTTGTCTTTCAATTAACTTCTTTTGAGTAATGTCATTTTTATTCTATCACTTGATGTTTATCTTTCTATTTTGAGTTTTTCTACTTTTAATTTCTTTCTACTCTTTTTAAAGTCATTTTGAACTTGAAACTTTTCTTTAAGCTTCTTGCTTGAAACTCATCACTTTTAAGGTAGCATCTTAGAAGTTGGTGGGAGAGATAGTAGAAGGTTGATTGCATACAAAACTTTAGAGGACAAGGAGCATTTTTGAGAGGAGGCTTGACAATTTTCTTAGTGTTCATTTTGTGCTTGACATGGAATTTTAAAATTTTATCTTTGATTCCTTTGTAATCTTTCTCTTACTTTGATGTTTGGGAACAAGCCTTTAGCACAATTCCATTGAAACTTTGTAATAGTCATCACGTATTAGTTGTGAAAGTGTGTCAAGTGATTTTAAGTGTCACTTGCACATTCACTTAGTGAATTCGTCTAGTTTATTTCTTTCTTTATTACCTGACAAATAATTTTGTGTTTCTTTGCATTTTTAGGTCTTCATGACAACTAGGTTGTGTCCTTTCTCTTGTTAATAGGACACTTTGCACACAAAAAAGGAAAATTATTTTGAAGTTTTTTTAAAGAAAATTTTTGTAAAAACTATCTAAGGAATCTCTAACTAGGAAAGACATGGTTATTAAGTTTGTCATAGTGACTCTTTCTAGGGAGTGAACTTAGAGACATTTTAACACTTTAACCTTATAGGAAACTTCCAACTTTGAAAACCTTTTATGAAAATCTTTATCACTCATTTTTGGGGAAAAACCTTTGCAAAAAAAAAAAACTCTTCTAAAAAAACCAAAAAATGAGTGATCATACACACCATTTAAGTGTGCATGTCTTGGGGAACGAGAGAGTGAACATTTTAAGGGATGAATTCCAAAATACAAAAAAAAGAAATATCAATGGAATGGCTAAAATCATGTTTTCTCAGTACACACATCAACAAGAAAAAATTAAGAATAAACATGGAGAGCGATCAAATAGAAAAAAAAACTATCATAATGAAAAATATAAAGAAATGAAAGAACTTGTAGGGAAAAAAAAGAAATTTATAATGGAGAAAGAGAATTTATAAGAGAAAGGGAGTTTAGAAAAAACTACAAGCTCTTATTCAAAGAAAAGAGAAAAGGAAGAAAAGAGAGAAAAAGAGGAGAAAAAGAAGAAAGAAGAAAATGATAGGGATAAAAAAAGAGTTTCTTACAACACCCATTACAAACATGGTTAAAGAATCCGTAAAGGGGGATTACAATACTGAACATTTCTTTTCAATTAAATGATTATACTAACTCTCTTTACCGATAATTTCAAAAACATCACTTTGTCTTTGTTACATGACACAAAGCAAAGAAAAAAGTAAAGTGAAGAAAAAGATTATTCTAAAAAGTTGTTTTGTTACATTCTCTTTTAAAAACAATTTTCTTAGTTTTCTTTTAATAAAGAAACTTACTCAAATATTGTTTTGTATTTTTTGCAAATGGATCTTTAATTCAGGAGGAAAATGAAAAGAAATGAATAAATAAAGATGGTAGTCCTTTAACATCACTTAGATTTGAGGATAGATCCTTCTCAAATGATCTGATGAAAAATCATTCAGCCATCACATTGTTGACTAAGAAGAATGGAAAAGATAAAAGCCTCCTAAAAAAAGGAAGAACAAACATTTGAGATAAGAATATTAAAAAAAAATCCTTCTTTTACTCTTGTAAAAATGTATAGGAACTAATATTTTTGTTTTTTAAAAAGTAGATACATAAGTGGACCTAATTTGGACTTGAATAGGCCTTGATTTGGAGAGTCTAAGACCCAACTAGAATATGTTCAGCCTTCTCCATTAGAGAAGTCCAAGAAACCCTAATTGGAGAGGAAAGAAGAAAGTCTAAATGTTCACCGACAAGGCCACATGACCAAGCAATGTAGGACTTGCTTTTCATGGAGTGAAAAAAATACAAGTACAGCTACACTTTCCACAATTAGTCTCACTTTCTCTAGTGCATGAAGTGTGTTGACTAAGAAAAGAGACTCAAAACACTTCATCCACTAAGGAATATAGGACTAATTGTAGAAAGTGCAACCCCACTTATGTTTTTGCCACTCCATGCAATACGTTGCTCAATTCTTTGAAATTTCAAGTGTTTTATAAGCTTCAATGCCCCTCCACTTGATGTTTGGTCAGGTGACCTTTTAAGTGAACCTGTCAACTACCTTTTTGCCTCTCCAATTACTATTTTTGACTTTCCTAATGGAGAGGGTTACACGTTAACTTCCAATTAGGTTTTAGACTCTCCATATCAAGACCTATTCAAGTTCAAATTAGATACACTATTTCACGAGGAAAACTCTCAAATTGTCACATCTTTTTAAGTACGTTGTACAAATTTGTGGTTATTCCTTATCATCTTGTTAACTTTGGCAAGGCTCTAGCCTAGTTGAGGCCATTTTATGGGATACCTTAGTCCTTCAAAATGCGGTCTTCAAATGAGCTAGGGTCCTTTTACTCGTTCTTAGTTCTTCTAAAGTTGGTCTAAGGTCAATCTCCGACCAATATGAGGTTGACACTGGCCTTAGTCATGCCAAAAGCAATTTTTGATCGAGTCAGGGTCAATACTAGATTTAGTCATCATAAGATCAATTTTCGACCAAATTGAGGTTGATATTGCCTTAGTCACGTTTAGGTCAATCTTCGGCTAAGTCAGGGCAAAAATTAACCTTAGTCATGTCTTGGACCATGTTAAGGTCAATATTGATCTTAGTAAACCTAAGTCAATCTTCAACCAAACTAGGTTCAGTACTAACCTTAGTCATCCTATATCAGTCTCTAGCCAAACTATGATCGATACTAGTCTTAATCAGACTAAGATCAATACTAGCTTTAGTCACACTAAAGTGACTCTCCAACTAAACCAAGAACAATATTAACCTTAGACATGCTAAAGTCAACCTCTAACTAAATCAAGGTAAATACTAACCTTACTCATTTTAAATATGGGCAAACTAAAGTTAATACTAACCTTAGTTATAATAAAGTCAATCTCTTTCAATACTCACCTTATTCATACTAAGATCAATCTCTAACCAAATTGAAATCATTTTTCTCAATCATAATTTTAAGAGTAAATATATTGTAATTCTTGTAGTCAACCTCAAAAAGTTTTCATTGCAAAAACATCTTCAAAATATCAGCTTAAATCAAACTAAAATACCAAAAGAATTAAATTTGTGTTGATGAAAGTCATAGTAATATATATTATTACAACAAAGTATAAAATATTTTAAAACTTGTTCGTTAAATATTATTTTTATTAAATAACTTAAAATGATATATAGTTCAATAAAATTTATATTTTAATTTGACAAATTTGCTCTCCCAAACTTAACTAAAAATCTTAGTTAAAATTATTACTTGATAATATTATTTTTAAAACAAGCACAATATTAAAAGCATTACATTTCAATTTCCAATTTTTGAAGAACTTTTAGTTTCACATAATTGACTATATCACTATTTTGAAAAATAATAAGTAAAAAATATTGATAAATTACTTTTAAAAGAATACCTATATTAAAATAATATTATTTAAACTTAAGTAATATAATATATAACTAATAAAATGTTTATCGAAAGCTTTTTATAAAATCAATATTGTACTCTGTAAAAATAATTGCTAAACTAAAATTTTTGTATCTTCAAATACATTATTCATTTATAGGGAAGTCCTATTTTAAAATAGATTTTCATATTAATCCCGTTAGTGTTTTTAACTACGACACTGTTTTCATATTAATACCTTAATTCTTTTAAATATTATGCATTTTCATAATTTAAAATCACCTCAAAAGAGTTAAAAGGACAAAGGAACAACCCCACAGGAAAACTACTGTATCCATATGCTAACTTGGAACTAGATACTCAGACAATTTCTTTCTTGTAAACCCAATACCTTTAATGCATTCAAATTTTCCAGCATCTTCTACTCTGTCAAAGAACATTAAGCATTATAAGAGAAAAACAACTTGTATTATTTCATTTTGAGAATCAACGCCTGCCAATAAAAATTGAGAGTAACTACAATATCTCTGCTACATCTGAATGAAGATATCATTTCCAAAATCCACAAGGAAGGTCTTAACATGTAAGCATGGAAGTGTAGTCAAAGAATTTGAACCAAGGTTTCAAATAGGCCAAAAGAATATTGTAAATTGCAGTTACAGTCACAGTACTATTAACAACAATAATTACATGAATATATGGCCACGATCACGGTAAAATTAAACTCAAGGATCAAAATCTAAAAATTCGCCTTATTCAGCCACAAATAAGCACAATGTCAAGGTTTCAGTTCTCTACAATCATAAGTAACCACATCACGAGTTTCCGCAGCAAGAAGAATCATAATAAAGTGATAAACCTTGATTTGCCATAGTAAAACAACATTTCACCGGAAAATTGTTTTGGACAAAAAGAAATGCACATTGATGATTTGATTGTATGAAAACAAACATATCATGAAAGACGAAATTTAGGGCAGTTTTCCTGCTTTTAAACATGAGGGTAAGCATGTTCAATCTTTGAGGCTGCCCCCCAAAAAAGAGATCAGATCTTGGCCGGGTGAAATTGAGATCTCAAACAGCATTTGCTGAGAACCCATTGGAGCGGCCTAAAACAATTGTTGAAAACCGTAAACAAATTAATAAAAGTAACTAATGAGAACGATAATGAATCAAAGGCTATGTGCAAATCTTCCCACATACTTTCTGCAATATCAGAATCAAATCGCAGAAACAAAATGAGAAAAATTAGGGTTTTCTATGCGCCCGCAACGGAACTCGGACGCCACTGCATTGCTGCTGCGCTCGGTTCTCTCAAAGGCACTTGAATCCCTAATTGCGAGTTCGTCACTATTTATATACAAAAAAATGAGTCGTGCTGGAAATGTCTCTTTTACCCTCAAATTTAGGGTTTCTTGTTTTATTTCATACTAACCGGCGCAAAATACTACTTTTAAATGTGTGCGTTGTTCTTTAAAATTTAATTTTCTTTAACTTTATAAAATACTTTTTATATTTATAGATGACAAAAGATTGGCATTTTAGACTAAAATGATATAATTTCGTGATATTTGAGGTTTTAAATTAAAATGACGTTTTATTTTTGAAGATTAAAGGCATGTTTAAATAAAATAAATTAAAAATAATTTACTCGTTATAAAGTTGAAAAAATAATAAAGTTGTGGATAACTTAAATGAATGGTTCTATTATACCTTCAAGTTAATTTTATATTTTATAAATATTTTTTAATTGAAGTAAAAATAAAAGGAATAAATTCAAATTAAAATGTATAAAATTATAAATAATATGTATAATTAATTCTTATTTATTTTTTTCGATTTCATTATCATTATAATTGCGTTTTTATTATACTTTTTTTTACAATTGCTACAATTTCCGTTTGATGTATTCTACAAGCACTTTCTTATTCAATATTATCCCCACTTCTTGATTTTTCTTCTAACAATAATCTCTTATTTATACTCTCTTCTTATGACCTTTGTATTTGAAGTCTTTTACCATTTCTAAATATTATATTTTTATCATTATTCACTTTCTGTGAACCATGCTCTCCATTTAGAACATTCTCAACGGTTTTATATAGTTTTTTTACCTTCATGTGATTTTGAGCTCTTTATGAGTCAGAAAAATATCCTGAGTTATGCAAAAAAATATCTTCGACAAATCAGTTAAATACTGATTAATTGAAAGATGATACGTATATTCTTCAAATATACCAACATATATATATATATCAATATATCTTCCTACAAATCAGGAATCACGATACATATCAGTGGATAACACAGTATTTTCTTAAATAGTGTCAACACAGTATTTTCTTTCCTGGAAATACTATGTCTGGATTAAGATTCATATTCCACATCTCACAATATCCTAAATCACAAAATTAAATCATATTAAAGCTTAGAGTTTCAAAACACACAAAAAAATTCATCTAAGAATCACATAAATATCTAATCAAAGGATTTTTCAATTAAATATATATATAATATTTTTTTACATAAATTATAATTAAAAACCATAAAAAAGAAATAAATCAACCTTTTAAAAGAAATCAGTTTTCAGTTTTTTTAAGCTAGCTTGAGTGAAAATTATCTAGCTTAAGCAAGAATGGACTCACCTCAAAATCATGATTCTTGTAGTAGTTTAGGTCAAACTTGTGATCCTCATATTTCAAGTTTGCAACATTAATCCAATAATATAGAGTAATTCAGATATTCTTTCTTCGATACCTTTGTAACTAAATCGTTAGAGTCAAGGAGTTTCAAATTTTTGTAGAATGCATTTACGAGATCATCATAGTATTGACCTTTCTATGACACAAATATTTTATCTACTTAACCACTGGGACAAATGATCCTTTCTTGAAATATAGAGATTGTATTTTTATTTTATTTACTTGCAAACGAGACAAGACCTATAACTAAATTTGTATTTATACATTTTTGGAAATCAGAATGATGATGACTATTTTGGCAATTTAAGAGATAATATTTCTCTGTTAGGGTTTTTTCTTGCTTCTTGTGATCTTATCAAGAATCCATCAATTCTTGTGGTGATCATCCTTAGGCTTGTCAAACTTTGTTTGTGGTGCCTCCCTCTATCCAAGTTTTCATTGTTACTATTTTTAATTTTTAATTGATTTTGTTTCGTAACCTAAATTCTTATTTCCACGGTTAGTGTGTGAGAAGTGTAATTTGAGAAGTGTAATTTGGAGGGCATGGTTGAGGTTTTATGTCAAGCAAGATACATTGGCGTTACAAAGAATAATGTTAAAAATAGTATAAAAAAAACCTAAAAGATGGGTGGCATAAGGTTCACAACTTGTTTAGTGGGTTAAGCGACTCTAGTTGGAACTAGTCAACGCAAAAAAAAAAAATTGAGGTAGATGAAGAAGAGTAGACAATACAGTTAGAGAATAAGTTTAGACAATAACACTTGTGTTAATATGATGTTTGTAGACAAAATCGCTTGCCACAAAATGACGAGTGACACCCATAAAGTTTTGTGACCTGTTAGAAGAATTATGGGGAGCCAATTGTACCATAGGTAATATGGTAGGCATAACACAACAAGTTTGTAAACTTAGGTGTGGAATAACATTGTTGAAGACAACTTCATGGAAGAAGAGTACACTCCTACATTTGATCATATGCAACCTAGTCCTCCACATATGGACTCATATAGTTCAGGTGTATATGCATTTGTACCTTTGATAGCTTCTGGAGGAACTTCGTCATCAAGGGGATCTAAAAGAAAAGCCCTGGTGTTTGATTTAGACATTTAGGCTCATTTCAAGAGGATGAATACAAGAATTGATAAGATGGTTAATAAAAGGAACAAGCACTACAACCACTAAGAAATTATCACAAGTTGTAGAGTGACAAGTGGTTGCAATTAAAAGGTGCAATGAGGCCATAGAAAGGCGCAACGATCTTACCAGTGAACAGGTTACAATTTTGAGACACAGGTCACTAGTCCAATATTATGAGACTAGCATTTGGGGCACGATTGTCCAACTTATTTTGAATGACAACCAACTTATCATGCAATGTTACAATTTCCTATGTAATAACCTTGCACAAATGAGTAAAATCTTCGAAATGCCTCAACAATTTCATCTTCTGTCACTTGTTGAAAATTATGACTAGAGGAGGATTGTCTAAGTAATGTTAATGATTAATATAGTTGTTTGAGTTTAATAATTTGGGTTATGTTTCTTGTTTTATGAATTATTTATGTTACAATATATTTGCTTTATTTTGTATGTGGGAATGTTTTCATCATCTTAGTTTGTAATATGACAGTAACTTTTAAATTTCAATGTTTGGTTGTGCTTAAATTAAAATCAGTTATCAGTTCATCCCAGTTTGTCAAGTTACATGGTGATCCCTCACTCTCGGACTCATGTGTCGATAATTAACCTACAACAAATGTGGAATCACGATGCCTTGGTGAATGCGGATCAATACATTTTCATATTGTATCTAAGGAGCATCCCTTTGCACCACCCTAGACATACGAGTGTTACATTTGGTGGACACAACTAACTCCACCCTATCGTCATGCAACACTCGTGGATATCATCGAATTGTTTGATATGTCTTCTATTTCTAATGATGACCCAGAAGAGGACACAAAAGAAGGCCTTGAGAGGATCCAGAAGAGAGAATGCTCATCATAGCCTCGAGGATGATCTAAAAGAGGATGTAGAAGACGATGCACGACAACCCTAAGGAGGATCTAGAAGAGAATGCTCATCATAGCCTCGAGGAAGATCTAAAAGAGGATGTAGAAGACGATGCACGACAACCCTAAGGAGGATCTAGAAGAGAATGGTCTTAATAGCCCTAAAGAGGATCCAAAAAAGAATGTTGATTACACAATATCAGATGATGATAATAACGATTGATCTGATGATGAGTTATCTTATATGTTGGATTCTTGTTTTTGGACTAGTGTTTGAAAGTTAATATGACATGTTGGTAAAAGTATATTATGTGCATGTGATGTAAAGTTTTATTAAGAAACTTTTATATTATGATTTGAAGAAAAAAATACGTATTAAAATATACTCTAGAAAATCTAGGAAAAAAATAACTCAGACATAATCAACCATAAAATAGAAGTCTAGTATTTTGTAAAGGACAAAATGTTAGTTATTTAAAATTTGTATTTATAAGCTAGTGAGGTTTTGTGTGATGAAAAATTAAATATCCAGAATAATACATAAAAAAATTGATATTAAAATACCAATGTCAAAATATAAACAGTAATAGACTGATAAATATTTGTAATAACAAGTACGTATGGTTAATGTTTGTCTTTTAATAAAATTTGAAATAGATTTTAATTTGACCTAAATCAATATTGAATCCCTCAAAAAAATAAGAGGTACAAAAACTTTACACCAAGTTATCTAAACCTTCATATTTTAATTCACATAAATTCCTAATTAATTATTTACAAAAGAAATTTCAATACTGAATCAAACTTTAGAAATATTGAATTTGTAAATATTTATATTTTATAAAGACATTAATTACATTAAAGCTATTTAAATTTTTTCAATTTAAAATGTAAAGTTAAAATAGGTTACTTTAATTATAAAGTATTATAGAAAGTTATTTTGATTTAATCATTGAAACTACAATTCATTTTAATTATTAATTTTAATGAGCAGGTTCCTTCCATTTGCATGCAAATATTTGCAATTACATTGTTACTGTAATAAGCCACTATTATTGAAAATTCCTTTTTAGAATTAATGGTTATTGTTACATGCATTTTATATTTATATAGGTAATATTTTCCAAAACCAAATTCACTGAAATGTTCTTCAAAAATTAGCCACGTTGCTGATTGTTTTGCCTCATATTATCTAATCACACAAGCCAGTAGGAAGACATGCAGCCATATGGTCCTTCCTTGGATGCATGTGATTACTTATAATGTCGTCCTACCACAAATATAATATATATTATCATTACAAAAAATCATTAAATAAAAATTAATTTTCAAATTAAAATAATTAATTATTATTTAATTAAGTTAAAAATTATTTTATAAACTAAAAAAATATTACTATCTAATATAACTTTTATTATTAATAAAAAATTATAAAATAATTTTTAAATTAATATTTAATCATTAAAATTTTAGTTATTTATTATTTTATATTTTAAATTAATTTCTATTAATTTTTATATAGAGACTAATTTAAAATTTAAAATATTAATAGTTGAAACATTGGTATCTAATTTAAATATCAATTTAAAAATTATTTTATAAATCTTTATTAATAATAGAAATCACTTTATATACTAATAATTTTTTGTCTCTAAAATAATATCTAATTTAGTTAATACATTGACTAATTATATTTTGTCTTTAAATATATTTATTATTTAATAATTTTATTATAATATACATAATTTTATATTATCAGACCTACATGTTATAGTGGTGAAGAACGTTTTTTTAGGGTTGACTTATTGGGAGAACATTGTTTGCATATCAGTTTACGGTATCCAAGTATGGAAAAAATATTCTTCTTCTCAAACTTTTTGATTTTTTTCCATAAATAATAGTGGCTCCTTCTTCTCAATTTGGATTCCTTGATGTATTGGATGTATGAGGGGCAATGCGGGACGGGCCGTGAGGACTGACTCACAACCCGCTACAAAAAAAGTAGGGTAGACTCACTATTTTGATTTGTCAACCCACGTAGGTCCGCTCCGCATAATCCACAACTATGTGCAGGAAGGGGCAGGCCAGCCTGCTAGCCCGTGTAAAAATAAAAAGGTTTTTTTCCTAGCTCCCCATCAAATTTCTTCTTGCACCCCATCAATTCTCGAAATCAAATTTTGGAAATCAAAATAGTTGTTTCCAATTTCAAAGGTAAAATAATTGTTTCGGAAAGGTTATTCCAAATATTTTTTTTCTCTTATAAATTTTCATTTATGGAATTTACTTTTACATTATGAAAATTAAATTTTGAAATTGATGAGGTGCATGAAGAAATTTGATGGGGTGTCGAAAAAAAAATCCTAATAAAAAAATACACTTTTTCCTTATGCAGGTTAGCTCGCAAGACTACGGGCCAACTCTTATGTGGGGCGAACCAGCAAATTCAACCCAAATCAATTTTGTGGGGTGGGCCAAATGTGGAGTAGGCCAATACGAGGCGAGCCAACCCATATTACCACCCTAATCGGATGGAGTTTGGCATAAACAAATGGTGGAGTGAAGCAAGGAAGAACTTGTAGGAGCTCTAGGACCCTTAGAGTAGCCGTGAGGTATATGGAGAGTGATAAGTTATACTTAATCACTTGAATAGATGAAGGAGGGATCAAGAGAGATGTATACCATAAATAGAGGAGACTAAGAAAAGTAATGGCTCAAAAATTCAACAACATAAATCTAAGTTCATTGATCTAATTTTAACCTAGCCTTGCACCTCTATTTATAGATGCCAAGGCCAAGTTACAAAGCAAAGAAAGGGAGAATTTGGAATTCAAAAGTGGCACCAAGTTAGTCACACATTATATGTGATGCCATTATGATCTGTATGACTTGTTTCTAGATGTTAGAGTTTACTATGACCGACCTAGGGTTTTATGTGGACCAAATTGGATCCAATTAAACCCTGGGTAGGTTTAGAAACCCTATTTTAACCCTAATCTACCTGAAGCTCAAAACCTGTGCTACTTAGCCTAATTTGAGGCCCAATTATTTTATAATAAAGTAAATTCTATTCTAATTTGTACAATTAGGTCATGACTTTAAACACATGTAAGAGAGAGTATATGTCAATCTCTGCTGAGTCCCATTCTTCTTGGATTCTCCTAGCCATTCTCCCAGTACTAGGTCCTCAATTTGGAATCCTGCCATCAATTAGCATAAGTTCAAATCATTTGTATACAATGTTAACAACATCCAACTATAATTTCTCTCTTTAAGCAATGAGATATACATTATATTGTAATTGGTAAATTCATTCATAACCCATGCATCCTTTGTCATTGTCGCTGCAAGAGCAAAATGAATTATCCATGTGTAGATTCAGTCCCATAATCGATTATGTTTCCTTGCAGTTATGGTGTAGGACATA
>Ga0123342_1008419_pt1 | contig 12999 bp, 4 predicted proteins | sample Turbeawhitnodule_FD_89960 | JGI IMG/M metagenome (GOLD analysis project Ga0123342, IMG submission 89960) | Root nodule microbial communities of legume samples collected from Mexico - Turtle bean Mexico white nodule | ecosystem: Host-associated > Plants > Roots > Nodule | place: Mexico: Nepantla...
CTTTAATTTGGGATTAATTAAAATTAGGGTTCTTTAATTTTGATGGTTTAGGACAATTAGGGATCTATTATAGAGGAATGAAAACCTTAATCTATAAATCCTAATTTTAAAATTAGAGTTCTTCAATTGAAAATATTTTAAAATTAGGGTTCTTTGATTTTGGAAAAGCATTAATGGAGAATAACAACATGAGCAACAAGGCTCTGATACCACATATAAGTCAAAACATGAATAAACGTAAATTGAACACATACAATTTATGTTCACAAATAGATCTTATCATATCATGATTCTCACACAATCATATAATCAAGAAGGAATAGGCACTTCCCTTGATCCATGAGTGATCCTCATTGAGGAGTTACTTTATCTCCTTTATCCCAATCTATCTCTTGCAATTTTCGTGATGGTTAACAGTGAGACAACTATTATTTGCAGAGACAGAACCCTATAACCTTTAGTACCCAATCTCCATCAGATGTAGGTTTTCACTAGGTATATCATCATATATATATATTTCTCTCACATTAACCAATGGACCTTTATTCTATTATTATTATTAAATCATATTTGGGCCCAAAGCCCAAACTCTAAGTCATGTGAGTCACTTTATAGAAATTAATTTACATAATTTCTTACAACAGTCACCAAAGAACCTCACACTTATGCTCAAGCTATCCTTGATACAAATTGGCAAAAAGCAATGGATGAAGAGCTTTCCGCCTTGTAACTAAATCCAAACATGGACCACCCGCTGGCCAGAAACCCATCGGATGCAAATGGGTCTATAAAATAAAGTACAACTCAGATGGTAGCGTCGACAGATATAAGGTGCGCCTTGTCGCAAAGGGTACACTCAGATTGAAGGTGTTGACTATTCTCAAACTTTTCATCAACAGCAAAATTAACAACTTTGAGGTGCCTCCTCACCATTGCAGCAGCCAGAAATTGGTTTACTCACCAGCTAGATGTGCAAAATGCACATTGCATGAAATTATTTACATGGACTTGTCACTCGGGCATCATTGACAGGGGAGAACATTGTATGTCAACTCAACAAATCTCTTTATGGTCTCAAACAAGCATCTCGAACATTGTTTTCAACATTTTCTCATGTGATTACTCTTTATTCACAAGACAGCCCTTTTGATTTATGTGGATGATATTCTTTTGACAGGAAATGATTTGACAGAAATTCAGCGTGTTAAAGATTGTACAATTTCGCATTAAAAATCTTGGAGACCTAAAATATTTTCTAGGGATTGAATTTTCTCGTTCCAAAGCTAGTATTTACATGTCCTAAAGAAAATATGCGTTTGATATTTTGCAGGATACGGGACTTACAAGTGCTCGTCCAGACAAATTTCAAATGGAACAATACCTAAAACTCACACGAGACGATGGAGAGTTATTAAAGGATCCAATCAAATACAGGCGACTCGTGGGACGACTGATATACCTCACGGCTACTCGGCCTGACATAGTATTTTGGGTTCGGACCCTAAGTCAATATATACAGGATCCACGGAAACCTCATTGGGATGCCGCAATTCGAGTCCTATACTTCAAAGGATCACCAAGACAAGGATTGTTATTGTCATCCGAAAACAATCTGACATTGACAGCTTATTGTCATCCGAAAACAATCTGACATTGACAGCTTATTGCGACTCAGACTGGGGAGGTTGTCAGACAACTCGGAGATCAGTATTTGGGTATTGCATTTTTCTTGGTTCTTCTATTATCTCATGGAAGTCAAAAAAATATCAAGATCATCAGCGGAAGCGCAGAATACCGCGCGATGGCCAATACTTGTTTGGAGATAATTTGGTTGCGATATCATTTAAAGGTGCCATGTAACTTGTCAGCTCAACTTTTTCATGAACGCACAAAACACATTGAGATAGACTGTCACATTGTGCGAGAAAAATTACAAACTGGAATAATTAGTCTTTCATATGTACCGACACAGCTCGCAGATATTTTTACAAAGGCATTAGGCAAGAAACGGTTTTTGACGCTACGAATTATACGATATTGTACCAAATTATATGCAATCAATTTAATAATGATAGAATCTCATGATTAATATCCCAAAATTGGAGAGAGAAACTCCCTATATATTTCCTATACTCATAAGATAATAACAAACATCTCTTCTTCTTATCATTTTATCATCATTTTCTTCATATATAGCCGACTTAATAATAAGTTATCTTAAAAAATCGTTTGTACATAACTTATCCAAATATAAACTTATTTTATATAGTTTATTATTTAAATAATTTTTTTATGATCAATCTCGCAAAAGTGTCAGGCACAGTCTCATTTTTCTATGGTCTAAGACTAAAATTCTCTTTTCTAACATTTTGTATAACTAACAAAACAAATAAATATGTTAAACGTACTACAAAACAAAAAAATCATTTCGGTTACCTATAGAAATCATTTACTCAGCACCTATGGACTCAAATAAATCATGATACATAGCAAAATACACAAATCTCCGTGCACGCTTGTAGAGGAATGATTAAACAGAACTATTGAAGCAAAAACTTGAAAATATTATTCTATTATCCTGTACACATATGTAGACCAATAGATAGCATTAATAATTTCAGCCATCCCACATTTTTTCAATGAACTGGGAACTATTTTTGGATAACGGAGGTCCAAAAGGTGAAATTTGAGGCGTAGCTAAAAAATGAACAGATAAAATTTATTCTCTAAAGGGTCTGAACTTGATCCTCTGCAGCCAAAATACGCTACAGCCACAATGCTACAAAATCTGAACCATTGATTGGCTATTGCAATAGAAATTAACAAAGAGGGAGAATATGATCAATGGTTAACATCTGCTGGAGAGAATTTCTTGCTGTTTAGCTAGCAAAGGATCTGTATTCTAGAAAATTTAGTTTAATGAAAAATTTATTCAGTCATTCGGTTAGAAAGAAAATCATGCTTCGCGAATATAATTAGCTTCGTTGATATAATTAATTAACAAGGCATATTATCACCTTTGGTGCAAATTGCAAAACAAGCTACTAATTCCACAAATATTCGCATGATGGAGTAAGACCATACTTGCACTCCTCGAATATGCACATGTAATAAAATGAAATCATGGTACACATAAAATCTTAACACAGTCTAATTACGAGTATATCAACTATAGATTACGAGATTTCGTCCAAAAACATTTATCCCAACCCCGTTTACTCTCTAGGAGGGAAGAACTCAGTTTACCCACAAGGGGTAAGTTTCTTATTTCCTGCACCTCGTGGATTATCATCCTTCCAGTCATCCCAAGCCCTTGCTTTCTCTTGTGCTGCATCATCGTCATCTTCCTCATCGTCTTCTCCAGGCTTTGACTTCCTATCATTGTGCCAAGATGAATTGGCTTCTTCCATGAGTTTGACATTTCTCTCTTGCCATTTATTCATTATTTCCATTTCTTTTAGCCCAGCTTCCTCAATGCTCATAGTTGGCATCCTTTCAAAAATATATTCAACTTAGCATCTCAAAAAATATAACCAGAGTGTTTTAAACCTTGTTCCCATAGGATTTGTAAAACTCAACCAAGTCACTTCTCTCAATCAACCATAGGCAATAGAACAATGAAAACTACAAGGAAATAAAAATTATTTCATCTCTTTTCAGGCATGTGATCTGTCTGTTTAAAACACACTTATATATCCCCATTCAAAAGCCTTTCATTAGACAGGCTGCGTGCATTTTATTGATAGAGGTGGTAATACGTACCTATGACTAGGTTGGAAGACCTGAGCAGCCATTCTTTCTCTATCGGTTGTTAAGCTTCCATTCACAAGGCTGGCTGGTCCAAATATCAGTGGTTGGTGCTTGTGATCGTGTGCTTGTGAAACATTTGCTCTTCCTTCTAGAACATCTTGGGCAAAAGTGGCACATGTAATTGGTGGAGAGGGCTTAGTGTACCTTGCACGAACTGCAGCATCACGATGCCAAGCTTCTGCTTTCTTGGCACGTTCATCCAGAACATCCCTAGAGAACTCATCCCCATCCTAAAACATGGCAAAATTACAAGAAATAGTAAATAAAACCAAACCTAAGTCAGCAAAAATGTACAATTTCCTGTTCCAATTTCAAATATAATCTGTCTATTATAATTAACAGTACTGTACGTGCTACATTTGGCCTGAGTTCTAGAATTAGCTTGAGAAACATGCTATGATGTGTCAATAAAGTTAACTTCTGCAACTTAATAAAATGTCTTCAAGTTTTAACTAACTAACCACATTTCATAAAATAATAAATATTCCCAGTGTAATAATATCAATGTAAAATAGTAGCAACAGGCCCACAGCTGACTAAGCAAACACAACAGTGCTTCAGAAGTATTTGACACATCAAGCATTTAACTACCTCGGATTGTCTATCCTTCACAGCAGAAAGCATCTCTTCCTCTTTCTTCAACATATCCAGCAGATCTAGGGCCTGGATTCAATTGGCACAAGATAAACATGAGAACAATGGAAATAGAAGTTCTAAACAGAAACTGCTGCGTAAGTACAAACCAACCTTACAGATTGCCAAAGATATGGTGGTGGTCCAAGCCTGAAAAAATAAATGATTGAATGAGCAGATATAACTCATACTTCATAGAAATCCCAATATTGCAATCACAAACACAAATTCTTTCAGGCATCAGAAACAGCTAAAATCCATTTCAAAAATATAAGCCAGAGTCAAGTACATATAAAACCAATACAGGTCCCAGCAACCAATTTTTAAAACCTTATCCAAACCATTTAAATATACCCAGTGAGGAATAAATACATATGCTGTCTTGTCAGAAGAAGTAAGCAGAATTTAAGCCTATCTATTGTGAAGCAAATGAATCACATTAAAACATTTTCTGCAATACAGGCCTTTAGCATATGCTCACAAAATAAAGCAGTAGTAACAGAATACTAACAGTGTCACACTAAAAGAAATAGCAGACCAGACACAAACCTCTCTTTCTTCTTCACCATCATCATCCAATACTTCCTCCTCTCCTGCCTCAACAGGTGTGGACAGGGCAGCTGCTTTAGTAGAACGTCCGCGCCGTTCTTTTCGCTCTTTTATTTCTAACAACTTTGATTCTGCAGCTCTCTGACGCTTGAACCTAGCAATCTGCACAACAGGATACAAACTTACAGTGCCTGAATTCTATACAAAATCATAATATATAACTTATACAAAAAAATGTAGAAAAAATAACACCTTCCTAGCTCTCTGATCCACAACAGTTTTTGGTGCTCCTTCAGTATAAGATTCTAACTCCTCTTTTGGGACCAGCTCCATTGCTTCACAAAATGAGATAAATTCCTACAAAAAAGATGTCTTTGCTAAGCTTTGATTAAAATGAATATTTCAAAGCTTTAACAAGGAATGCTACGTGTTATGTTGAATTGGCTGTTGGTGAAAGGGGGCAGGCGTTTCCTTTGTATGGATCATCTCTCACCTTTAATTTTGCCTGGGAAGCCTTTAGAATCTGTAACCTGTCCTCCTGTGCTATTTTTTCCATCAACTCCGCAAGATAAAATGGCACCTGAGGAAATTATGACATGAAATTAATAAAATAGTAAAAAGCTATCAATTTTAACTGCTCAGTTATGTTTAATATCTGTAATAATTAGAAGTTAAAACCAATGAAGTAAATATCCATCCCATGGGCAGTGATGTGTCTTCCCTTACCACATTTACACATACTCATGCTTGGTTCAACTAATCAGTTAAAGAAATGCATAGTGATGATTAGATTTCTTTCTAAACACTAACCAATTTGCCAGGACTAGTTGTTGCAAATTCCTTTATGTAAAGCACAGCAGGAAACAGTGTAGACAACCATTCCCATGATGAAACTTTTTCCATTAGAAAATCCACCACTAAATCTTTCTAGAAGCTGAATAGCATTTGAGCAGAGTGCTTTTGCGAAATAAAGACATATTTTCAACATCAAATGCAGTTCACAAAAAGCAATTACATTCTATCAGAGAGTAAATAGTATCCTAAATTACTGAACTGACAGAATACCTTGCATTATATCTACCTTCAATAGTAGAATGTGATACAAATTCAAAACCATTCAAAGAAGAACTTTAAATAGAAGCACAACAAGAGTTAGTTTCAACTTTCAATGATGGTAATGAAAGAAACTTCACTAATCATTTTCCTCCATTTTGGATATGTTTTGTTAACAGATTCTCAGTACGAATCAGTTGTAGTTAAACGCATAAATTATCTTTTAACATGTATTTAGATCAGTAGTAGAGTCGGATGCTTCACAGTGAAGTATAATGCATTGGAAAGTACTTTATGCACTGCAAATCAATATTTTATAATGGAGTGGGTAAAGATTTTAAAATGTCAAGGTAGACCTCATGCAGAAAGATAGGGGAAAACACAAAATATAATAGTTTATTATATTATGAGAAATTATTATACAGCATGCTCAGTGGCTTGTATTTCTCTTTAAAAGCATTATAAAGTGAATCAACCTTAACCCACATGTTTTGATGGATTGTTTAATCACTCTCAATGTACTTAATAGAGTTTGAAAAACTGAATACAATTCGGGCCGTCCAGAAACTCCATTCTATTAGTCAAAATACTCCTAAAAAGAAGGCTCTTTTGCTATGAAGCAAAAACAACTCCAAACCACTACAGCCTGCTTAACTCTTCCAAACACGACCTAGATAAGTTCATGGTGCTACTGATTTTCCTTGAATATATTAAACAATCACGTGAATTAAAACTTGACACGCCCAAACTAAAACATATAAAAGGAGAAGAAGAAGAATCAAGGGAAAGAAGCAACCATTAAAATTAGGTTAGGGAGAGAATAGCAAGAAGAACGAACCAGAATGTACTTGAGATTGGCAGTGCTGATATCATCTTTGGTCTCGTTGGGAGAGAACAAACCTAGATTATTCACCATGTCCTCGCATCTATGCAGGGCCTCGCACCCCTTCTTCACAACCTCCTGAACCCCAAAAAATGAAGCATGTCGAAGAAAGAACCAAAATCAGAAATAGACAAAGGAGCATGCAAATAGCGTACCTGGTCGACGGCGGATTCGGTGGCGGCGGCGCGGATCTTGCGGGCTTGCTCGAAGAGCGCCGGCAACGGCATGTCCTCCATTCTGCGGCAGGATTTGGATTACCCCGATTGTTGTTGGTGTTATTTGCAAATCTGAAAGAGAGTTTATGGAGGAAAAAAAGGAGTAGAGAGAGATCAAGAACTAAAAAGACAGAAGGGAACTTTCTCTCTGTTGTACTATATGTGGAAGGGTACACCATACATACACTACACATGCATCCTCTGGTAAAACCTTGTCATTTCAGATCTTAAGAAAAATACATTCTCTCACTATTTTTTTTTTCAAATTTTTTTATTAATTTTAATTTTATTTTATTAAAAAAAAATTTAACTTAATCCTACTTTCTTGACGACAAAAAATTCAATATATTTTTTCTATCACCATCTTAAATCAACCGAAAATCTTAACTAGAAACCTTGATCAAAAACAACTTGACACTAAAATATACAACATTAATTAATTTTTCATGAAATTCAGTTACTACTAATTAAAATTGTATGCACCGCATAAATATTGTCAGACTTTGATTTATGTTGAAGTCGTATTTGCATAAACAATTTCTTTGAAAAAAAAAAATCTACTTTACATAAATCGTGAGCATTGATAATAATTTTTGTTAAATTATTTTTTACTTCACGTGTATGACTTGTCTAACTCCAAAATAAATAAATAAAATACTCATTTCAAGAAATACGAAATCAAATTACACCATTTAGGTTCCAAATAGTGTAAGAAAGATATAGACATTAGTTTTAGGAATTAGAGGCAGGTTTTGAATGGTGGTGAATATATTTCTATTCACTCTTAAAGCATCCAACATAGCTTTAAGTTGTAATTGAGAGTAAAATCCACTTTTTTTTAGGAGATTCATATAACTGGATGAAATGGATCATAATTAGAATCATTACTTAAATATGATTTTTAGATACATTTTGCTCTCATCTTGATCTTGACTATTCTACAAAGATTCTAGACATTATTAATGATAATGCAAATGAAGAATTATAGCACATTGAAGTTTGGAGAGTCTCGTTGAAGAAGGACTAGATAGTCTTCCTAAAGCGTATAATGTTGGAAAAGTTGCTTAATAGAGAAAGGTTCAAATTCAGTTATTCTTTGCCAATATTTTGAAGATTTCCCAATGAATAATTATGCCACTTTCAAGATTGGAAAATTAGGTTACGAAAAGACTAGATGCTCCTTGAGTTTGAAGTTATCGTCGGTCTTCTTGAAGCGTCTATTGATGGATGCTCCATTTTGAAAAAGGAAAATATTGATTCGGTGATTCTATTACATTATGAGGAAGAAAAAATCGAAACCTGTTAAGAAGTGGACTTTAAGCCTAGCTCAACCTCATAAAACCGACTCATAAAGTTGAGGTTTGCACCCACTTATATACAATGAAAGACTCTAATCTCTAGTCGATGTGGAATCTCCAACACACCCCCTCACGCTGAGACTGCCAACTCGTGTGTGTGGGATAACATATAATGGGTGGCCCACTATCGGACGGTTTTATGAGCTGGTTTTATGGGGTTGAGTTAGGCTTAAAGTCCACTTCGTAATATGGTATCAGAGCCATTTCGAGCTTATCCTAGTGAGTATTTGTTGGGCTTATCAGGCCACCCGCTATCGGGTCGCTATCAGACCACCCATTATATGTTATCCCACGCACACAAGTTGGCAGTCTCGGTGTGAGGGGGTGTGTTGGAGATCCCACATCGACTAGAGATTAAAGTTTTTCATTGTATATAAGTGGGTGCAAACCTCAACCTTATGAGTTGGTTTTATAAGGTTGAGTTAGGCTTAAAGTCCACTTCTTAACATGGTATCAAAGCCATTTAAAGCCTATCCTAGCGAATGTTTGTTGGGTCTATCGTGTCACCCGCTATCGAGCCGTTATCGGACCACCCATAATGTGGGTGCAAACCTAACCTCATGAGCCGGTTTTATGGGGTTGAGTTAGGCTTAAAGTCCACTTCATAATAAAACCAATTCAATCTTTTAAATGGATGATTCGAGAGCTAGAAGATTCTTGATTCAATTTTTTTTCTCTAATTTGAATTTCTTAGTTAGTTCACATTATTCTAATCAATCTCCTAGATACGTGATTTAAGTGGTAAAAGTTAAACATCCCAAAAGTAGAAGCATGGAGATAAATGAAGTATTGAGTACATTAGTAGACACATGTTTTGTTGTTAAGATTCAGTTGAATTTGATTAACACATGTTTGATTAAGTTTAACCCTATGTGAGAATTAAAGGATGTCAATCTTTAGAAAACTTGTGAAGAATTCATTGGTGGAAGAACTTGAGGGTCACGTGCTTCTTATTTATCTTACAAAATCAACTGTATTTTTTTGCTTAACAATCACAAACCCCTTTTACTTTATTGTTATTACTAACTTTCATTATTTGCGTATAAGTTTTGAACTCTGTTTCACTATATTCATTATTGAATTCGTTGGTAGATGACTTTGGGTCATCAAACCACTTTTATATTATCATCTTTTTGGTCTTAGACAATCTACCACTATTTTTAGACAATCTTTGCACTGTAATTGGAAATTCTCTTAACTTGATTGCAAAATGATTGTTATCAATGGGAAAAGGGAAAAATAGTGTTATCCACTCTTTTATTTTCTTGGATTTGGAAGAAGGATCTTGATGGAATTCTTAATTAAATGGAAAGTTGTTTAAGGATGTTGGTTGAAGCTTTATTTTGTGCTTTTGGGTGGTTCTTGACATGTTATGCTATTGAATATGTATAGAATGGTAGAAGCACAAGCATAGAAAAAAAAAGAATCAAAATGGAAAGAAAATACAAGAAATGGAATGGTGGAATGAAAGAATGGAAAAGGCAAAGGAAGGGTTGTGACTTACCTTTTGCCAAAATGTACATAATTTCATAGAGTTGGAAAGAACTTTAACTCTTTACACAAATAGACTATCTATGATAGTTTGAAACCTCCATGGATTGGATTGATTCTACAATTATGGAAGAGTGGCGAAAGCAATGAAGAATGGAAGGCAAGGAGGAGCTGCAAAGAACTCTTGGATCCTTATAATGTCATGAGGAGTGTGGAGAGTGATAGGTTAGGCTTGATCACATAGAGAAAATGAGAGAGAGATCAAATAAAGTGTATACCCTAACGAAAGGAGACAATGAGAGTTTTTCTTGCAATGTTGGCAGCAGAACTCTAATATATTTGATATGAAAAATCATGAGCCAAACACCTCTATTTGTAGGTGAAGGGTCCGACCAAGGTTAGGAAAAAGTGGAGGGAGTTTTGAATTCAAACTAGGCGCCATTTACAAGTCACACTTGTCATGTGAGTGCAAGGTGTTTCATGTGCACCTATTAGGTTACAATGACCATCTTAGGGTTTAAGATGGGTCATAATTGAGCCCAATTAAACCCTATGTAGGTTTTAAAACCCTAACCTTGACCCTGGTCTAATTAAGCCAAAATACAAACAAAAAATCTATACTCTTTGAACAAGAATTTTAAATCCTATTCTACTTCTTATAACTAGGTCATGGCTTCTTAAAAAATGTATAAGAGTATGTTTCTGCTTGGAGTAGTTGAGTCTCACTCTTCTTATATTTCACTAGTCATTGTCCTAGTGGTTGGTCCTTTGCTAGAGGCTCTGATATCACGCTAAGAAAGAAAAATAGAAAGAGAATCCATTTAGGAAAACTAAACTAAGATGAAGTTCACTATTTCACAAAGAAGAGATAAAAGTTTTTATAATCTCTTAAGTTGTATGATCATTCAAAGGCTTATTTACAAAGCTCATATTGGTTCATTTTTATAATGTTTTGACTATGAGCATCTAAGACTGATATAATTTGACCATCTTTTTATAAATATGTATATTTTTACATATATAATTTAAATAAATAAGTTTGTATTTTAAATTAATATAAATTTTGTACATACCTTTAATGGATTTATAATATAATGTAGAGGAGATTTATAGGTATTACAATATTGAAGTATTTTATTAGGGATATATATATATATATATATATATATATATATATATTCTTAAAAAGCAACAAAGAAGTTTACTAGCAAGCAATATAATGAAATAAATGAATACCTTTTTGCATACATTCCTTCATAAATGTCACTCGCATAGGTTTCGTTTAATGAGAAATCGTATTTTCCTTGTTATCTTTTAATCATTATTTTAATATTGTTGATGAATAAAGAAATATAATTATTAAAAAGTGTGTTTAGATGAGGGGTGCATTATTGTTGCAAACGGAAGTGAGAGGGTGCCCCTCTCTCCCCCTATTTGGATTAGGCAATGAATAGGGGTAGAAGCACAAAAATGGGTAGATGGGTGGTTGAAGGTGCCTCTCATCATTGCAGAAAAATAGGAAGGAGAGAAGAGAAAATCACGTATAAATGTATAAAATGACTTTTGTGTTCTCACTTTTTAAACATTTTTTAAAATTTTCAGTATTAATTTTTTTTACACATTGTGTAATATGTTATAAATGAAGCATTATCAATCATCCATTAGTTTTAAAAATATAATTGATTATATAGTAGGTTATAAATCAGGCATAATTGATTATCCATAATCGATTATTTAGTATGTTATAAATGAAACATAATATATTATCTACTAGTTTTAAAAGTATAGTATGCTATAAATGAGATATAATTGATTATTCATAATCGATTATGTAATATTGTATAAAGGAGACATAATTAATTATCCATAATTAATTATGTAATATGTTACAAATAGGACATAATCGATTATTTAGTATGTTATAAATGAGACATAATCAATTATCCTCATGATACATGTTGCATGTTGTTGGATATGTGTTTTTATTTTTTTTATGAAAATGGTTAAATTTTTTTCAGTTTTATGTGTAAATATTAAATTCATTACTATTATAAAAAATTATTATAAAATTAATAATATCATTTAAATTCAATACAAAATTATTTTCAAATGATATTTTATAAAATTTTGAATATTTAAATTATTTATTTTTATCTAATAATTTTAAATTTTTACATATTGATAATTTTCCATCTAAATTTTTTTACAATGAATATCTTACAATTATGAATATCAAAATTTTATTTTAAATACTTATTTACTTCTAAAATATATTAAAATTTTCATAATAATAAATAAAATCATCATTAATATTAATATTCTTATATAAATAAAATATATATCACATAATATAATACAAATGAAATAATCATAAATAATATTAAAATTATCTAAATATATAAATTTAACTAAAAAAATTATTTTGAATATTTTATTTATTTATTTTCATTTTACATTATTTTATTTATTTATAATTATAATTTTACATTATTTTAATTAACTAAAATGTACACAAAACTAACTCATATTTTATTTTTTCAATTTCCTTTTATACACAAAGTAAATTTGTAATCTTACATTTTACACCATTAAAAATAATTCAAAGTACCTTTACAACCATCACATCACTCATATACTTCAATAAATTGTTCCCACACATCCACTCTAACACAGTGTTTGTTTATGGGGTGGCATTGTAGCGAAGACGAATGAGAGGGTGCCACCCCTATTTGGTTCAATGTATAGTTGAGGGTGAGGGTGCGTGGACGGAGAAAGTGGAGCGTTTAGGGTTTCGTCACAAGAATGAAGAGAAAAGAGAGAACCCAAAGCAGAAAGTCACATCAAACACATTGAAATACCATGCTATCCTTTTTTTTTTTTATCAGCAAAGAATTAATTTAAATTAAGGGGATACAAGAGGGGTATCCCAACCCTTTACAAAACCCAAACCCTATTTTCTACGCACGCTCAGAGATCACCACTTCATTTCTAAGACGACAATGATGCA
>Ga0123342_1008420_pt1 | contig 12997 bp, 10 predicted proteins | sample Turbeawhitnodule_FD_89960 | JGI IMG/M metagenome (GOLD analysis project Ga0123342, IMG submission 89960) | Root nodule microbial communities of legume samples collected from Mexico - Turtle bean Mexico white nodule | ecosystem: Host-associated > Plants > Roots > Nodule | place: Mexico: Nepantla...
CTTAAAAGAAAAAAAAAAAAAAAAAAAAAAGAAATGGGAAATTTTTTCTTTAATTTAAAAATAAATATAATTTATTTTTTTAAAAAATTTTTTTTTTTTTTTTTATTTTATTTTTAAATTTTTTAAATATGTTTTAAAAAAAAAAATTAAAAAAAAAATTTTTTTTTGCTAAAAAAAAAAAAAAAAAAAAAAAAAAAAGAGACTGGGAAATTTTCCGCTTAATTTCAAATAAATGTAAATTTGAATTTTAAATAAATTGTTTTTATATGTTCATTTTAAGTTTCAATTGTTTAAAAATAATTTTAAGAGATGCATTTTGAATGTTATTCACATCAACTCATGTTGATATAAAAAATTAAAATAATCTGTTTTCATGGACTAAGTAAGTTCTTACAAAATACATAGGAATTTAATTCTAATAAATTAGTATATATATATTTATAGTGTCTAATTATAAATATATAAATACTATTTAAAATAACTTCTAACTAATTGAGAAGTGAAAATTAAACTGAATAAATAAACAGATAAATAATACAAATTGTTTTTAAAATATTATTTTTAAGTTATTCAGCTCATTAAGGTGCAAAACTTATTCTGTCAAATTTCACTCTGTAGAAAAAAAACAGTATCAGTATCATTAAATGTTAGGTGAACTGCAACAGAGGAGAAAGAACAGAAGCTCTAAATGCGCTTTGACAGTAAAGAAATAAAATCTGAGATTTTCCATTAAAAAATAATATAAAATGCTAATTTGGACATCAAATTATTTTCTTTTTTCCTTTCACATGACATGAAAATAACAAAGAAATTGTGAATTTAAAAATAATATGGCTTGAAAAATAAAAATTGCATTCATCTAGAACATATTAAGCTAGACCAAGGGCTTCCTCTCGTCATTTTCCCCTTCAGAATTTGGCAGATTCCCCAACTCTTCATCAGCACTGGATTTTGCTCTGAGGTCCCTTGGAGAAGAATTTAAGACCCTCATGGTGCTGCTGAATTTGCTCTCAGGCAACATCTTCAATGTGATCCCCATAGCTATGAGTAGAAGTCCACTCCCATGTTGTTCTGTCAATGGTTTTGTGAATATCAAGTATGATAATAACAATGTCACTGCCTTTCTTGCTGTTGTTATCTGTAACAGTATTCAATGAGGTAAGTTAGGATCACATAAAGTGATTAAAGTTGAATTTCTAACACCCCATATGCTGCTTATTTTTGTATTTATGACACCACTGAATGATTGAATCCAATTAAAGGGTGAGTGAAAAATAAATGTTGTTTTGAGTTTTGATTTTCATGTCATTTGGTGACTTGTAACAGACTCTCTCAGCACTTTACTTCCAAAACACTCTTTCCTGTTAGTTGAAATTCATGCAATGATAAACTATCTAACACTTTTTCCAATTAGTTGAATGAATGAAAGTCCTACTAATCTGGCATTGGAACTCACATGTTTAGAGAAGAGTTACATGAGTTTCACCCAAGACTATGAATAGTGTCAAGAAATGTGATGCTGATATCGATCGCTATGCCTGAACAACTTTCAATTCAAGTTGAGTTTTTTAATACAAAAGGACTAAATGTTTGGTCATTTAATAACATTTAAGAGTCAGAAGGCATGGTGCATGGTGTGTTTGATTTTTCACATGGGGCTTATAAATGTTAGGCGCTGTAAAATGGTCCAAACTGACATGATAATAAAGGAAGTAAAATCATGTGAAAGCAATTTACCATGGCTGTGGTGGCAGCACCAAAGATGGCTATGAGGGAGAGAACAGATACTTGACCTATGAATGTGGCCATTGCTTCAAAGACCAGCACTCCATACACATAGGGATGCTGCAAGGACAAGAAAAAGGTGATTCTATTTGGAAAAAAAGCATAACATATTACTAGAGTGGAAAATGGCAGTGTTTATTCGAAAATTACCTGTGAACATGAAGTCCATGCTTTGAATAATTCTCCTGTGAAAAGCATGGGTGGGATTAAGAAAGGCAAACCCACTACTGTTGAGCAAAAGAGCATCTCCATCTGTGTTAACAATGGAAAAAGTATTAGAAATTTAAAAGGCTAATATTATATATATTTATGGTTCCTTTGAGGCTTACACTATCACACCAATAAGTACTGACAAGTAGTTATGGATAAAAAGATAAATGGATTAAAATTTTCTGAGAAGTAAAATATATTTATGTTGGTCACATAATTGGCATAAAAGGTCATGCACCTTAAAAGGCACAAAGAAGGGATAGAAAGAGATGAAAATCACCTGTGTGGTCTCAGGGTTCATAGTGAATATTGCTTCCTGAAGATTTCCCAGGAAAGCGTCCATGATCAATGCTCCAGATATCATAAAGACACCAATGGCACTGAAATTTGGTGATGTATGTGCATCTGCTAGAGTGAACAGGATCAGACCAACTACAAGAAGTACTGCAGATATGTATTCATGTAATGGATACTTCCTTCTCAGACCCGGAATGAAGGCACCCATAATCATCACTGGCAGAACCTATAACACAAATCTGGTTTAGTTACATTTCAATGTTAAATGGTCAGTTTAGCTGCAACATTGTGACACAGTTTTAGGGGCAAAATACCAAGATTTGGAATCATTGAACTGTTGCTGATATAAGTAAAACCTCATTTAAGGTGTTTTAACTGTAGCTGATACCAAGGTGTTTGCTTCAAGAAAGGGTAAAGTAAGGATATGATAGAATTTTTTTTCATGAGCTTTTGTCACTTACCTTTGTGGATTTGAACATGATTTGTGCAGGATAGTTAAGAAAAGCTAAAGAACCCTTTGTTAGGCCATGAGAACCCATGAGTACAACGGAGAGCTTCACATAAGTTTTCCATGGATTCACCATTTGCTTGCTTGTGAAGCCTTGGAGGTAAATCAGACACAGGTACACAAACCCTTGAACAAATGTGAAGTACCAACCATAGCTAAAACAAGTAAAACAAACCACCAACTTCACTGTTAGACCCCATTCAAAACTGCAAAATAATAATAATAGAATAGTAACCAAGGTGAAATCATTCACCTAAATTGGAGCCTGTTATAGACATATTCCTGCAAAATAAAGTAAATGAGAAAAAAAAATTATTAAAACATAAATATTCTCAGTACAATAACTACAAAAAAGAAATAAAATTGAAGTCAAAAGTCCCAACAACACATCAGAAGGAACAACAAAAGGCAGACAAATCTTGGCACTTTTGAGAAAACGTTTTCCTTGAAAAATAATCTTTAGGCTAGCAATTATGCAAGAAAAGAAAATAAAAATGAAGAAATTTACAAAATCAAACAAAACCAAACCCATTTTACCACTAAAAAAACTCAATTTTTGTTTTTTCTTTCTCCTCTTACTTAGCCCTTGTTTCTGCAACCCAGTTGCAGAAACTTTGAACCAAAAATATCAAACTCAAGAATTCAAGAAAAGCAAGAGAGAACAGAGCACATATATGATCCATCATCACATCTACCTCACAGATGCCGTTAACAAGATATCCAAAGAAGAACCCCGATGAACAAATAAGGAATTGCTGCCATCTGGGTCGGTCAGAGAGTGAAATTCCGAACAAACTACGAGCCTGCTCCTCGTTCTTCATCTGTTCATAACACTCCTTCTCTGTCCACTATTCAACCACCACACCCAAAATCCAATTCACCAAAAAGACAACACTTTTGGAACTCAAACCATCAACCAGCCTAGAAATCTTGCTCTTGCATGTTGACTTTGCCAACCCCAGAAAAAAAAAATAGAATTTTTGGTTACACAAAATGGAAACTTTCCTGATCAGTGACCAGTCTTTGCAAGCAAGTTCTAGGGGGTCACAACTTTGTGCATGTAAGATTCAAAGAGAGAAAGTAAAAAGAGAGAAATTGAGAGAGTAGTGTGTGTAAATGTGTTCATTCATTCATTCACACAATCTCAGCTGTCTCCTATGTACTGCTATATGTTTATGTAATGTTGATTCTAAGCAAAGGTGGAAGGAAATGAATAAATAAGAAGAGAAAGAGAGAGATTTAATATCTTTTCAATTTTCAAGGACGCTCTTCATTTCATGGGAAAGGACTTAGGAGTATTAAATTGTGGCACAAGGAGAAGACCAGCTTGGGGTTAAGGGCAGTTATGTCATGTGTGCTACATGCACATCCCTTTCTTAATGCTCCTTGTTCTTATTATATGACAATATTGTCCTGTTATTAGTCCTAAAAATATAGACCACAGAGGGTAGGTCCTACATAGGAATGATTTTGGTGGGGGCCTTCCTTTAGTTTTGCTTTAACTTCACAGGTGCAAGTTCTCAATAACCAATGTAACTTCTGGTTTTTGGTCATTTTGGTGTTCCATTCACACACACCAAATTAGGAATGATTATAAGACCATTTTTTATATATTTTCTTATAACTTTTCAATGATTCATTCCTTTATCAGAAAATTTAATTTAGGAAATATATATCATGTCAATAAATTTTATTTATTATAATCTTCCAAAAAAATTTGTTTTTATATTCTCTATATTATATATATTTATATATATACTTTTTTTATAATTGTGTCAGTGAATTTGGTTTTTGAATTTTTTAAAAATATGCTTTAGTTTTTACAATTAAGAAAGATAGAATTTACATGTTTTTAAAAAGATTGTTGACCTTGGCTAAGAATTAAGAAGAGAAAATAATTATTGGGAATTATGAGGAAGCATATCTAAAAAAATATGCCTAATGTGTTTCTTCACGTACAATAACTCTTTCTTAAATTTTTAATTAATGTTCTAAAGACATTATTTTTTGATTTTTTTTAAATATGAAAATAAATTTTAAAACTAAAGCATATTTTTTGACCATATTTAACTAAAATATAAATAATAAAACACAAAATTTCTTTTTTAACGTATGATGGTAACTGGTAAGGTGGATATTTAATAAAATTAGATTATATATTTTATTAATATATAAAGTAATAACAATAAATTTTTTATTAAATGTTTCTATATAAATGCTTTTCTTAATAATAAATTTTACACTGAAAACTATCAGTTAAACGTACGTTTTGTGGATGATTATTTAAATACATTGAGGAATTAAAAGTTATACTAAAAACACCTTTAATAATGTCCATATTTTTCTACAAATGGAGGATTCTATAAAATGTTTGATTTACATTAACATTAAGTATAAATATTTTTATATTATTCATTCCTTAAATTTTATTTTAGACATAAATTTGAAGGTAAATTACTACAAAAATTAGAAATTAGTGACGGGTACACCACCTATTTAATGGTTGAAATTATAATTTTTTTTCTCTTGTTCACTAAAACTAATAAAATAGTAAAATGATTCTTAAAACTGTACATATTATTGATGAATTTCATTCAAATTGTTAAAGATAATCATACTTCTCTTGTAAATAAATAAATTAATAAAATAATCCTTAAAATTATAATAATACGATAAATTATTCCAATTATAAAACTTTAATTGTGATAAATCTAATTCACTAGTCAAATATAAGTATACATATAGAAATAAAATTGCAACCAAACATTGATGAATAGATATTAATTCGTTTTATTATACAATTTTAAGGACTGATTAATAACTTATAATTTTAAGGGTTATTTTATTATTTTTGTTTAAGCAACTATTTGATTATCTATCACAATTTGTCGGATTGAATTATTTAATGATGTCAGTTTCAGAAGTCCTTTTATATTTTATTAATTTTAAAATTTCAAATTAACGAATTCATGTTAAGAATTAAGTTATTTGTTTACTTAATTAATAATATTATCATATATGACGGCAATAAAAAATATATTTTACAATATTATTTTTAAATTATTTATTTTATTTTTGCAATCAAATACGTAAATAAATATTTCTCTCTCTAAAAAAATTTGTATTTTGGAAGATTCTTTAAAAGATTAATTATCATTAATGAATCTTATGTAATAGTAAAAATAATATTAAGAACATATTAAATCATGTAAATCATTTAACGTGATGGGCGATTCTTTTAAAGAAATAATTTTCTTTAAGTTTTAGAGTAAACATTTTAAATAGTCAAATAATTAAATTTATTTAAGATATAACTTTTAAAATAGTTAAAAAATCAATAATATTACTACGTAGCTATTATAATTGAATAAGAGGGGATCTTTTTACAATATTAATACATTTATTAAATTCTTTAAGTATTTATTTTTTTCTTTTATAAATAACTCTCCTATCTTTATATAAAACTCCCTTTCACATATTAACTATTTCAACCTTTCAAATTATTACAAAATTAGGCCTAAATCTAATTAATTTTACATTATCATCCGTTATAAATTAACGACGACAACGAATTACTGGAAACCGGCCAGAGAGTTAAACATAAAAAATTAAATAAATAAAAGAATTTATTTATAATTTTTATTACACTCAACATAATTTTAAGTAAAAATAGTATTTTTTTAATTCCATCCAAAACTAGTATGAGAAGATTGGCAAAAGTAAATAGCATATAATGTTACATTCCAAAACAAGTACTTTACGCATGGAATATATAGTTATAAATTTTTAAATTATTTACATACGAGATTAAAACATAATTACCTAATAAACTATTTATAATATATTATATTAAACATGTTGAACATGTATTGTATATTTGACTATTGTTATCTCGTGAATTTGTAATATCATGTAGTAAGGTTAAACATAAAAACAAATAATACTGATAGTGGTAGTAGTTATTGTGTATATCATATTTTTGTAGAAAGTAAAATTTATGATTCATGTTATCATCCCACGATTTACGATTTTGTGAATCTTTGAGGATCTTAACCATAATCTTGATTTTAACTAATTTAGTAGTACTAGTAATAAGTGGTAGTAGTAAAGATAGTGATAATAGTAGTGGTAGTAACAATATTATCGATGGTAATAGCAATGATAATGGTAATGGTAGTAACAAACGACAATAATATTGGTAATAATAGTGGCAGTAACAGTGGTAGTAACAATGATATTGATATGATTGTAAGAATGTTAGTATCAATAGTAATATACGTGGTAGTAAGACTAGTAAGGATAGTGGTAGTGGTAATAGAAGAAATATCAGTGATAGTAGTGGCAGTAAAAGTAGTGGTGTGGTTGTGAAGTAGTTGTGGTAGTAGTAATAATACTAGTACGTAGTGTTTGTTGTAGTACTAGTGAAAATAGTAGTGATATAATGGTAGTGGTAGTAGTAATAGTAGTACTAAAGGTTGTAATAGTTGTAGTGATAGTGGTAATATTAATGGTAGTATTAGTTACAATAATAGTTGTTATAGTAGTGATAGTAGTAATGGTAGTTGTAGTGATATAGTAGTGGTTATGATAGTGGTAGTATAATCGATAATATATGTGGTAGTATAATCAGTAGTATATGTGGTACTAAGAGTGGTAATAACTAGTAGTACAAGTGGTAATGGTAGTGATAATCGTCATGACAATGGTACTGGTAGTAGTAATAACAATATTAGTGGTAGTAGTGATAATAATATTAGTAGTGACAATAATAGTAGTGGTAGTACTAGTGTTAGTAACAATGGAATTAGTATTGGTAGTGGTAGTATAATGGTTGTAAAAATTGTTTTTTTTTATCAGCAATAGGTTGTAAAAATTGTAGTTGTAATGGTGGTGGTAATAGTGGTAGTAATGTTGTGGTAGTGTTAATTGGTAAAGTTCATTAAAGGAGACACTTGCTTCAATCGATGGATTTGATAGAGTTAACGAAAACAATAAAGGAGATGAAGCGTTTGAGAGAAGAAAAGTGGAGAAGAGATTCTTCTTAAGAGATGTTCGACCAACTCACAAGAAAAAGATCTAGGAGGAATTGAAGTTTAGAAGGTTATCTAAGGTAGAACTTCAAGAACAAGTAAAGAGTAATTTTAACATTATTGTTCTATTCTTTTCAAAGTTAAAATTACAAAGAATAGATTACTATTTAAGGAAAAGAAGGTTCTATCTTAAAAAAGATGAGACAGTTTAAATTTAACTTTCTTCATATATATGCAAAAAGAATTGTAAAAAAGTGAGTGAATCTAGTAATAATTCATGTTCTCCATACCCACGCACATGTAGAGAATGTACAAACCAAACCATGCACATATCTCCTACTCCTATATGTGACTAGCCTAGATTTATTTTCATACAAAAGTTTCATGTCCACTTTTTCAGTATGAAAGTTTCTCGCAATTTTTATTTTGAATGAATATTTCTTGTAGAATTTTTCAAGAAAATTTCTCAAAGAAAAAGTCCCGCAAGTCTTCAATTCGCATGTAACTTATTATCTACAAACAAATTACCAACTCATTAAAATTCATAGAAAAATTTGTGAAAAAAAGTCATTTTCTTGCAAATTCTTATAAAATAATTCACAGCAAAACCCACGAAATATGAATATTTTATTAGTGTAACTTACTACTACCCCTCACTAATTTGTTGGACCAAATTCATGAAGTTTGAAGATCTGAATTATAGATACTATCTAATATCAGATTATTAAGCAAATATTATAGGGATTATAGTGAGGATCAAATTCTGTTTATTTCTTTGGTAATACTATTTTTAAAATTTTAGATTTTCTCAAAAACAAATTAAATATTTTGCCTTGTTTCCTTGTCTTCAAAATATCACGTAAATGACGACTGAATAATTCAAATCAATACATATATAAAATAAATAAAATTAAGAAAAGAACGACGTGTGCCACTCATTTGGACCATTTTATTATTAATTTTTTAAGTATAGACTAAATTGAAAATAAAAAAATGGTAGATTTTGTAGAATACCATTTGTTTTTTTATTGCGAGGAACCTCTCGAAAAGATATTAAGTTTAGAAAATTTGTTTTAGTCAGCAAATGTTGGTGGTAGGTAAGGATTAGACTGAATAAAAGTTAAGCTTTGTAAAGAGAAATAATGGCTTTTGAAACTTTTTTTATTCTTCTGTCGAAGTCAAACAAAATTATGAATTATAATTTATGAGTTCTGCAATTAATTATTGTTGATTGAAAAGGTCGTTTTGTTCGTTAATCAGTCATGACAGGCTCGTTGAGATGGATTACAGTTGTATTTCCTTTTTAATATACAAAAGAGGATAATAAATATAGATAAATTTCAAAGTTTTTTTTTATCAGTAATAAAATAAATAAATAAATTTAAAACTATAATTCACTTTTGATTTAGTTAACACTAATGTCGTAATAAAAAATAATGTTCAGCTCATATATATTTTGTATTTTCTATAGTAGGAATTAGAAAAAATAAGTATAAAGACTAGGAAATAATCTCTATGATACTCTAAGATATAATATTTATTTATGATATATTTCAATATTGTATTTATTAAGAAATAAATTGTTTACAAATTTCTTTTAGAAAAGAATGTGAATTATTAGAGTTTTGGTGATATGATTGTGAAAGATAAGTCAAATTGTAAAGTTTATTTTTGTTCATAGAGATTTTTTTTATCAGCAATAAAACATGGTTTAGAGAGACTTAAAGATGTTTATATTGAATAAGAATAGATTAAGAAAGTAAAGGATATATGTACTATATAGTAATTTTTGAATTGAAATGAAAAATTTGTCATGCAACTACTAACTTTAAAATTAAATATGAAGGGTGTCGTCATGTCAAGTGAATATTAAACTTTGAACTATAATTTCAAAAATATGTTCCAAAAGTACTAAGTTTTGAACTAAAATGTAAAACGTGTAAAAAAAGTAATAAGTTTTTATGAGCTTAGATATAAAGGTGTTATCAAATATTGGGGTTTGAATTGAAAAGAAAAAGGATTAGTATAAAACTCTGAACTAAATTGTTAGATAATTGATATTTGTGTCTTTTTTAATAATACACACAATATATATATATATATATATATATTAATTTTGAAAACAAATCTTCGTTATTCTTATATATATTAATATAGGACAATTCTCTTACCATTTAGCATAGTCTATTTCAGTATCGGGTATAATTATCATATTCACAATAAAAATACAACAATAAACAAAGTAAATTAATGTAATTTAATTAAGTAAAAAAATAATAACATAATTTTTATATTACATTATTTTTCATAAGCATCTGGGTTATATATCTTATCATAAATAATTACAAATTTGTCTACTAAATACATTTCTATAGTTTCAGTTAAGACTTTTATGAATTAATTAATTATATAATTAGACTCGTAATTCGATATGTAAAGATATAGATTGAATATCTCGATCAAATATTAACACTTAATTTAAGATCAAAATCTAACTACTTATAGAATAGTTCACAAGAAATGATGATAGCTCCTTACAATTAGTATAATAAGTAATAATCACGATCTTCATTAACTTCTCATCCCTAATATCTCTTCACCTATAAGTGACTTCAAAATGGTGAAAGTTATTATATTTTTATTTTATATAATTTTATTAATATAAATTATTTAATATTATATATTATTTTATAATTACATAATTATCCTCTTGCACCTAAAGAATGATTCTAGACAAAATATATTAACATTTCATGAATAAATTTTTTTATATTAGTTTTAAACTCTATAAAAAAATGAAAGAATAATGATCAAATTTTAATATTAAATGAAATTTCAATATATCATAATTAGTTGTTTTTAAATATAAAATATATTTTATTATTTTTTAGATTTAAAATCTATATTTATGCTATATTTTTAAAAATCTACATTTTTAAAAGAAAAAAATATTAAGAATTGAAAACTAATAAATATCTGTATAGAAACTTAAAAACAGCATATAGACTTAACATATTGAAAACTAATAAATATTTGTTAATTCACCCATTCATGTATATATAAGTTTCGGTGCATCTATTTCCTCTTACAAGTTTCGGTGCATCAATATTGATTCTAGGATTTTTGTGGAAGAGATGCCTTACAACAAATACATGGATCGGTGCATTTTGTTTGGTTTACTTATTTGCACTGTCACTATTAATTCAATCTCTATGATAGTTTTGTGAGAATAATTATGCAGATTGATTTAATAGTGTAAGGATATTTTTTTTTACCTTTATTTAGATGGATAAAACGGTATTTTTTTAAATAAAAGCTTCCATATTAAGTATCACTATGCAAGATCTTAGTTAGGTTGACACCTCAAGTTACAACAATCATTTACCATCAAATGAAAAAAGTATTACTGAACAAAAGAAAAAAAGAAAAAAAATACAAAAATACGGGGACTAGACCAAAATCCATATGTTAACAAAAACGATACATAGGTAGACTATACCTATTCATAAAAAATTCTAAAAATAGACAAGGTGGAAGCCTATTATACCAAAGAAAACGGTATTGTTCATACAAAGATTGGTAGTATAGATTTAAAAATATAAAAATATTGCATTGTTAGTTGGATGTCAAATTTATTATATTTTTATACTACTAACTCATTAAATAAAAATTAATTTTAAAGAAAAAATAATTAATTTTTTATATTGATTAAATTAAAAGTAATTTTAAAAATTAAAAAATTATTGATAAATAGTTTTTAAATAGTTACTAATGTTTTAACTATAAATTATTTAAATTTTAAATTTAGTAGAAAAATTTTGATAGTTATTCAAATACCAATTTAGAAACTATTTATCAATAACAAAAACTAATTTAAAAATTAAAAAAAAAATTAGTCTCTAAAATAATTTTTAGTTTAATTAATATAACAATTAATTATTATTTATTTTTTTCTAAAATTAATTTCTATTCAATTATATATTTTCTGATAGTGTTATTATGTTCTATCTAAAGTTAAATATTAACCAAATATAAAAGTGAAGGAGCTCCTTAATATATAAGGGTTGGAATACTTTTAAAAAGTGATTGTCTTTTATATAATTTATTTATTACTGAGATGAGAAAAAAAATTGTAGTGGTAGGATTTTAAAAATATTTAAAACATTATTCACATGATCAATTGTACAATATTTTAATTACACATGAATGGATTTGGAATTCTGGGTCTACCACAGAAGTACTTTATAAATATTTTATTCTCACCGACTTTTGCAATTAATAATGAACTTTGAAATTTTAATTGAGAATTTCACTATGACCCTACATCTGATTTACTAGTATATTAATTTTGAAACAAGTTTTTTTTGACACGTTGCAGAAAATAAGAAAAGTTGTAAAAGTAAAAGAAACACAGAAGACTCGTGGATGAGTGATTGAGACCATAAAGGTTAAAATTTAAAATGCATTATTTTGCCATATTTATAGAGTATGATGCATGGAGTTTTAATAAATAAAAAAAGCATGCATGAAATTTATTCATCTTTTTTCCATAATCTGATGGGTGGTGTTCCGTTTCAGTCACGTCCTCGATTGGTGCAATATCCCTAAATCCAAAAAAAGAAAACGATAAAGATCACGAGATATGGTTCATTTCTTACCAAAAAAGAAGAAGAAATTAATACTAGTAAAATATATTTATTTGGCATGCAAATCCTACAACTTATGCTATATATGTAGCTGTAACTAAATAAAAGCACTTAAGTGTAAGTTTATTTTCTTAATTTTCCTCTTCTATAACACTTAATTACTTTTCATGTCTACCTCTTTTTCTCTTATATTTCTCACGGAAGATAATAAAGTTAAATCACTACGTAAATGTGTCATCCATTATCTACTACTAATATTTGCAATTGGTTTTGATAAGATTTTTTTTTGCAATTTGATGTAGTAAAATTTTTCTGTTTTTTTTTTTTTTTTTTAGTATTTTAAATTTTTATAATTTTTTTTTATAATTTTGTTTTTGTTAGAATATTACTAAACAAAAAACATTGAATAGACATTAACTTTAGAGACAAAAAATAATTAGTTAATATAGTGACTAAATTAGAGACAACTTTAGTAACTAATATTATTGTTGGTTTCTAAATTAGTTTATATTAGTTAAATA
>Ga0123342_1008421_pt1 | contig 12995 bp, 6 predicted proteins | sample Turbeawhitnodule_FD_89960 | JGI IMG/M metagenome (GOLD analysis project Ga0123342, IMG submission 89960) | Root nodule microbial communities of legume samples collected from Mexico - Turtle bean Mexico white nodule | ecosystem: Host-associated > Plants > Roots > Nodule | place: Mexico: Nepantla...
AACCTGCACCACAAAGTTCTGATCACAAATCTAACTATATCACTATGACCCTGATCTAACAGAGACTAATTCTGAAGATAAAAACCTCACATGCAAACTTAAACTAAAAGGCACCCTAACCATTTCAAAACTAACTCAGAAAATGAGCAAAAAATGAACTTACTCTATCTAAGATTCTGATCGGGCAATCTTGTAGATCTCGCTACCAGGAGTCTAATGATGGACTCCGATCGTCAAACAGATGAGTGAGGAGGTCAGAATCTTAGAGAGAAGGGAGAGAAAAGGAAAAGGAAACTTCTAGAGAGATGGTGGTTCTTTTAAAATGAAGTCTGAATAACTATGTACCATTTCTACTCTAAGACTATTTTTCTCGGTCCTTACATTCACCCAATAATTACATACCAACTCCAATTTTGAAAGGATTGAGTTAAGGTGCCATTCATACTGATGTTGTATTTCTAAAAAAAAAAAAAAAAATCAACTTCTCTCTTTACAATATATTAAATACTTTCAGAATTTACACCAAATTTCAAGACAGATTCTAGATATTCAGAATCTTCTTGCATTATTATCCGATCTAAAAGGGAGTTACTTTATAAATCTGAAGCGGGAGTATTTTGGATATTTCATCACCCTTGTGAAGGTGCAACTTTAAACCATGGGGTGCATAATGCAATGGCCATAAGTTAATATCAGGTTCAAGTCCAGTTAGTTGGGCTTTATTTAGGACAGGCTACCCAAACCCAATAATAATATTGACTTCCATATTTCGTTGCTGGCTGTTTCTTCTTGCACCTCTGTAGCTTCTCCGAACACTCATAGGTCAGAAAAAAAAATCATTTTGTCCTTAAAAAATATATTTTTTAGGAAATGTTATTTTTTCCTATGTACACCTCCAGATCCAAAAATACCTTTTCAAATTCTACAATCCAAAATACGTTTATTTTTTTAAAAAAAAAATCATTATGAATTATAAAATCTAGAAAGTATTTTTTAAATTTGGTAATATCTTTCAAATTGTATAATTCGTTTCACCTCTTACTAGTATTTTGAATTATATAAATTTAAAATGTAATTTTAAAATGTATTATAAATTGTACATTAAAAAATTATTTTCAAATCAAAATAGATATTATAATAAAATGTTAAATATTATAAAGAATTATATTTGGAAAAAATAAAATTAAGTTTGAGATGGTTTGATAGTTGGAGGAGGGGTTCCGTAACGGAGTTTGTGATGGTGAAAGTGGGTTGGAGATAATAGGTGGTATGGCGCGTGGCAGTGTGGGTAGTGTCAGCGAACCATACTTTTGATCCAAACCAGTTCACAATTCCCCATGTCATACGTCATTTCCTTCGTTTCTTTTCCATCGGTTTCTCAAACTAGCCACCTCCATTTCCATTACATTACCCACATTACATTAACAAACACAAACATAAACACCTGCCTCTGCAACCAACTCCCAATCCCCAACAGTCAAAAGAGAAAACTCCTAACGCTCCTTTTACCTTTTTCTCTTCTCTCCTACCTTCAACCAAAACAATACAATCTCTTCTCTTCTTCCTCCTCTTCCACACACCACCAAATCTCCCTTCCTCCCTCCATCTCCATGCTTCGCTTCTGCACCTCCAAAACTGCACAACAAAATGCACTACAAGATGGGATCTCCGCCTACAACCCTTCTTCTGCTGCCAACGTCTCTTCTTCCTCGGTGCCACTTAATAATGAAACCGATGAGTACGACTGCGAGAGTGAGGTGCTGCTTCCACTTTCTCATATTACTCATTTTATATTATAATTATTATAGGTTTTGTGGTGTGCTGTGTGTGGCTGTTATGTATTATTATATATATTTTCTGAATATAGGAGGGTGAGGCGTTGGTAGATGAGGTTCCAATTCCACCGAAGTGTTTTCGTTCTGGGAGTTCATCCAAAAGAAGCAGAGCTGCGGAAGTTCATAACTTGTCTGAAAAGGTTTGAATTTTCTCCTTTCGTGGCAGGTACGTAATTACGTTGTGAAGTGGGGCAGCTGCACTACACCTGCATTGCACCCACTGAGATGAAAAACATCTTCACATATTTTTTTAAAGCCAGTGTGAAATAAAACAGAGAAAATTTATAATTTGTATCCTGAGGTGGCAACCTGCTTGATCTAATGCTCGACCAAGGATTTATGAATATATATTTCATTAATTTAGTCTCCGAATCTGTCAAGGTCACAGCAGTTTTTTCCTGTCGATTTTGTAAAGAAGTTAGTTTCCAAATTTGGTCAATGTCACAAAGAAAGAACTAGTTTGGCATGAATTTGCTAGATTCGGGTGAATGCAACTGCAGCTCCAATAAAATAATCTGGTTCTGCCCCTGAATGATGATCTATTTTTGTGTGTTTGGGTTTTTGTTTTTTTTTTTCATGGTTGAGTAATTTTCATTTCTGGCTTTTATGTCTGGTGCGTGGTTTGTTGAGAGCAGAGGAGGAGAAGTAAGATCAATGAGAAATTGAAGGCTTTGCAAAATCTAATTCCAAATTCTAACAAGGTACACTGGTTTCTTCTACATTGTTTGATTAGCGAGCTACACGATTCATTGTTCTTTGACTGTGGAGGACTGTTCTGTGGCAGACTGATAAGGCTTCAATGCTTGATGAAGCTATTGAATACCTTAAACAACTTCAGCTGCAAGTACAGGTCTGTGTCTCTTTCTGTGTCTTTCATTATTACTCCAATTCCTTTTGGAGGCGTAATTAATTCTTGAGCATCCTTTCTTAGATTGCAATTACATGAAGTTAGAAATAATGAGTAATTATGTCTTAGTTATTTATTTTTATAAGAAACTTTGGATACTACATATAATTGCAAGGATTAGTATCCACAATATTTTAAACATTTGAATTTTGAGGTATGTCTGCAGTAACAGTCTGGCCACTAGTGTGTTCTTTGTCAGTGCTACTCTAGCATGAATTATAAGAACTTTCGGAAAGGACTTTTATGCAATTTGGTGAAGATAGCTTTAATAACATCCTTAAAAGAACTGAAGAAATTGGGATGCTTTAATTACTGGACACATACTAAAATTGTCACTATAAATTAGCTTCACAATAACTAACACAGTTAAAATAAGCCTATAGATTTTTTTCTCTATCATATCCTCCAAATTTCAAAAAACTTATATATATGTCCCAATTCTTTTTTTGAAATATAAATAAATAATATAAATATATTTATTTTTGAAATTTTAGTGCTCGCAATTTTTTTTTTCAAGCTCACCAGCAAGAACAAGTTTCTGGTTTAGGAGGGGAAATATTCCATGGATTTGGTAATGAACAATATTTGTGGGCTTAATTTCAAGCTTGACTAATAATACCCTTAAGAAGTTTGGTTCAAGGTCTCTCAACATTGAAGTACACGTTATTTTCCATATGACAGGTACTTACGGGTATGTGATACAAACACTGATATAGGGTAATTTCTTTAAATTTAGGATACGATACATCATGATACATTAACAAAACATTATAAAATATTTTAATAATTATAGAATATTTATAAGTAAAGGGACATTGATATATTTTTTTTCATTAATTTATGTTACGATACCAAATTTACAAAACAAACATTTGTGATCATAACAAAAAATTTATGCTTGTTATGTTTGGTTCTGCAACCTTGCTATAATATGCTCTGCTCTGCGATCAGAGTATTGAACAATCATAAAATACAGTTTATTTAGTACAAGTTGATACTTTGTTTATTGAACTAAACATCAATTTGTGAATAACACTATATTATGTTGCGTTGCATACAACATGCATCAGGAAATACTTCAATTATATTCATGATACGTATCCCCTTTTACCAAAACCCACTGTTTATGTGCTGAGTCTTAAATTTTGAGCATGTTAAAGGGAAAGGAAAAGGAGAAATAGTGCTCAGCTTATTTCTAATATGGTTTTTTGCTAATACCAGATGCTGTCAATGAGAAATAGGTTGAGTTTGCATCCTATGTTCTTTCCAGAAGGTTTGCAACCCCCGCAACTGCCTCAGATGAGAATGGATCCAAGTGAAGAAAACAGGTCTATCCCTTCAAACACTACTGCTACTCTGCCTATCCAACAAGAAAACCCCATGCCCTATTCATCCACTCTGCCTAACAAACAAATTGTGGCAGATCAACCATCCATGTCCGCTGCATCATATTTATTCAACTCTGAAACTTCTTTTAGGCTGGAATCTCATATTCCTGAAAATATAAGATCATTTCAACTCAGAAGTTTTTCTGAGGTTAGCTCACTTTTTAGTTACATATGCCTAGTTAAGAGTATAACAATATTCATTTTTTACACTTTTCCCCTTTTAAATTATAAAACAGATGTGCAGAGAAGACATATTGCAGCACCAACTTTTAAATGCAAACCATTCAGATACCAATCCATTAGGTTGTTCTCAAGGTGATCATTATTTCTTTCTGGAGAAATTATTTAATTGGGAAATAACTATCTCACACTAATTGAACTCTTCCCTCCTTAAACTTGAATCAGGCACGTTGGCTACAGCATCAATTTCCTTTGATATGCAAAAATCTGCAGTTAAAGACAACAGCTCTTTGGAAAACTGCATCCCTGGAAGTGATCAGTCTGGACTGGTGTTGAGAAATAGTGAGCCCAACATTATTCTGACCCAGCGGTTAATTGGGTGATTGGAATGTTATGAGCTACAAAAAATGTTTGCTTCAAATCTTAAATGTCTTTATGTTGTTTAACTGAGATTTTGTAAGACTGCAGATGGGGGACAAAGCGCCCCAATCATAATTGGTAACAAGACTGAAAAATCAGATTTTTTTTTATTTGAAGTTTGTCAGAATTTCATTGAAATTTGAATAGAATCCCAAAATAGAGTATTAATATCAAGTTACGACTACAAATTGTATTAGGTGAAAATATGTTTGTTGTACTATTTATTATTATTAAAACATTTCAATTTAAGGTTGTATTAACTTATTTATATATAAATTGTATTTGGTGAAAATATCTTTATTATAAATTTTTTTATTATTCAAACATTTCAATATTAAGGTTGTTAAGCCATTTGTTAATATAATTTTGTTTTGTTTCTGGTGGTCATGCTGTGAGTCATTCTAATGTGTTTATGAATTCTAATAATAATATTTATGAACTTCATCTATACTCTATTGAGAATTTTAAATAAATGCACCAGATCATCTCACAAACATAATGTCAGAAAATTTCATGATTAGAAAAACAACTCTTACATAAAAGTGATTCAAATATTTTAGCTGATCCTAACATGAATTTATACTAAAGACTTCTAAAAACATTTGAGATAAACATAAACATAAGATTTTAACATAAAAATCGAAATTTTTACACTATAAAACACTTCATGCATCTTTATTAGAAAAAAATTTAAGTTATACCCTGCATAAATTACAATTCTTTATTTATTTATTAATATATTAATAATATTTCATACATTTCTTTTCCTGCAAGAGTTAAAAATCTAGTATTTCACGAGCAACGTTAACAGAAAAAGAAACATGCACACAAAATCCTTTTTGGGTTCCAATTGGAATTTCGATGCGTATATGCCGGTTAATTTCTTCCTTCTTGTAGATAGCCAACTAAGAAATTTGGAATTTGTGGAAGGATATCTCAAACCAAAATCATTGATGTTAATTACGAGAAATGATCTATTATTTTTTTAGAAGGATTTTCCATATCCATCCAAACTATTTATTAAAGCATCTTCCGTGTATAATCTTAACTTATTACTTGATAAAAAGTAATTATTTCTCATAAAAATGAAATGGATCTGTGTGAAGAATTTAATTTTTATTGTTATTGTTTCTATAAAGAACGGTATTCAATAATAAAGAATTGGAAAAAAAGTTCATATTTAATTCAATTATTAATTTCTTTTAATTGCCATAAATGTAAGTAAAAATTTAAATACATATAAGAATTACTTAAAGTAAAACTTAAAAAATTTAAGATGAATTACTTAAGAAAAAATAATATTCTATTTGTTGATATTATTTTTATGATTTAATATAATGTATGTCTATCATGTAATTTTTGCCTTTAATTTATACATGATCCCATCATGTCCAATCCACCTTAAAATCTATAGGTGTAAAAGTGGTTTGGACTTTGTGGGTTGTTAACCCGTCTTTATTTAAGATAACAAATTAAATTTTTTATTCCATTAATTCATATTAATTTGATCCGTCTAATCTGTCTGTCCTTTTTTATTTATGGTGTTTTTTAGGAGGAATGTCATGCTTTTAGAATTAAAATTGGTGGTTGTGAATAAAATATATGAAACTTTATATATATCAGTTTATTTATATATCATTTGATTCATAGGATTATTATTGATATTATTATTTATATCAGTTCAATTAAAGACTTGGTCATGAGTTACATCTAAGTCACAGTTTGCGAATTTTTCATTTTCTGATTGGTGCATATATCCGTTGGGTTGTATGAGGATGATTTTATGATGTATTCATTCATGCAGTTTGACTGTTTCCCATAAATGTCTTCCTCTGGATTAGCTAAAAGAGTCCTGTTTTGACAGACTTTGGAGTAAGACTTGTGATGAAGATTATGGGTGAGTTCTTGTACAAGGGTTGAATCATCCCTAAAGTGATTCATATTTACTTATTACTTATTGTCGATAAAAAAATTTGATATTTATTAGGTATTAATTCTTGTTTGATTATAATATTAAAGTTTGATTCAATTTTATTGTTGTTCCTTGTATTTTTATTGTCCAAAAAATTATATCAATTGTTATAACCAAATAAATTGTCCCAAATTAAACAAAACTGCTACAATATAGAGATTTTTTTTTAAAAAAAGATTTAAAAGTAACGGGTTAATACAGGACAATCTTATTACACACTTGAGAAAGCTCTTTAAAATCTTGGTAAACTTATTTGGATGATTTGTTTTAGTTGATTAAGAAGAGCGTAAAATAACTTATTTAAACTCCAATCAGTTGGTCAAAACATTTAATATAATAGCCAAAATCAGCATATTAAAGCCACTTAACAAAATTATGTTAAGGTCTTCAAAAATAACACGAATCAACCGATTAAATTGGTTTGACAACAAAGTCAAACTTTTTCAAATCATTTTCAAAATACATGAGGTGTAAAACAACCGGTTGAATCGACATTTCAACGGGTTGAATTTTCACTTTTTTTGTAAAAAACACATATTTTCCAAAAGGATTAAAATCAAACAATTTTAGATCATTACATGGATTAACAAATTTAAATACATTTAGACACGCAACCAACAATAAATATCTTCATACATTCCATTTGGATTTAGAGACATCAAAACACTTTCTTCAACAATTTGTTTATTTATAATATACGAATAATCAATTTCAATTTATAAACATAAACGGATCATAATTCAATCTGTTCCACTTTTAACAACGAATCTAACGAAAATAAGTTGGACTAACTGTTTTATCATTCCTAATAAAATTGGGGATATATTTGGACATAGTAGAGTATAGAATCATCTAGAAAATAGAGTTACTTTTTATTTTTAAAAAAGTGCAAACATATCATAAGTGGCTCTCATCATTAATTGATACAGGGTTTAAATCCCGAAAATAAAATTTCAATAAACTAAACTGAAAGAAAAATAACATTCTTATATCTCACAAAATAACTATTGACTTTTCCAAGTTATGAGTTTGTTATTATTATTACTTTTTATTATTTTGCACAATAATACCTATAAGTTGATTATATATTTTTATTTTCTTTTGATAAAAAAATAACTTTAATTAATATAAATTGTTGAATTACTAAATATTATTTAATATTAAAATATATGTTTTTGCATTTGAATAAAAAAGTTAAACTCAATAAATTTTTAAAAAAGTAATAAATATAACTTTAATTAAAAATAAGTGAACATATTGTTTTTAATCTAAACCATTTCTCATATCCAAACATTGTTCAAATTCATCTCTTGAAAGGCACAAAGAAGAATTTGGTGGTGCTGTGTCTATGCAATACAAAGTCTACACTAACCTAGAATTCTGAATTAAAAAAGGAACAAGAAAAATATAAAAGAAGGATATAATCAATGTACTAGACTATAAGAAATTCAGAAGAAACAACAAAAAGTCTACAAAGTTGAGTCTATCTTTTGGTCTTCTTTTATGCAAATCTTTTTCAAGTCTAGTCCTAATTGTTTGTCTTTATTTTCCAATCTCTGTAAAGTTGAAAAAGAAAACCACTCATTTAACTTTTCTGTTGTTCATCTATTCAACTGTCTTCTTGTTTGGAAGTCCCAATCCCTAAGAAACATTGCTCATAGCCTCATTCAATGCAACTTTTTATTTTCTTTTCTTTTCAACTTATTTGTGGAAAATTCTCTTCTTACCATAAAATTGGTGAAAAACATGTTTACGTGAAGAATGGTTTCAAAGTTTTCTACAGCTAGTATCCGTGCACCACGCGTAACAAGGAACCCATTCTTGAGGGTTGAAAAATGGCTTGAACTATATTACTTGTTTGAAGCTCAAATTTAAATTTATTTTGTTTAAATTAATTCATTTATGATTGTTTTTCAAAAATATATTTATTCTTATTTATTTGATAATCCTAGAAGTCATGTTAACAATAGAATAACCATCTTACTTTCCAGTTTAAATTTTTTAAAATATTTTTTATGCGCTAAAATAAGTGAATTTTTAGAGAAAATGTATGGGATTACAACTTCACATTTAGGAATTAATATTTCGTTCTTATAATTTAAAAAATCTTATAAAAATTATTCTATTCAAACATTTTCTACCTAAACGTTATTAGAATGAATACGTTCAAAAAGAGAGTAGAGTGTCAAATGGAAAACGCGTAAAATTGAAATAAATTATCATATAAATAGTTTATAATCTTCAGTTATATAAATAAAAATCTTTAACAATAATTAAAAATGAACTAAAATAAATAAAATTCAAAACTATCGATTAAAAAATTAATTTCAAATTAAAAAGTAGAAAAGGTGATCTTAACTAAATTTAAAAATATTAATTATATTTAATATTTTTTAAAGAATAATTTATTCTTATTTTGATTACTTATGTGATATCTTTTCTATCTGAACAAATCTGTCATTATTTAGTTTACTAATTGTTGAGTTTTTGCGAACATATATATATATATATGAATGTTTGTAGATTTTTTTAAAATTTAAATAAATTTATTTAAAAGTAATTGTTTGAGATATAAACTTAGATAAAAAAAAACTAATTTTAAAGTATAATTTAAATAAAATTACATGATAAAGTATTAGTGTAAATAAATTTAATTTTTTAAAAACAAATTTAAATAAATTAGATCATAAAGTATAATTTTTAAAAATTAATATTTTTAGAAACAACTTCAATTTCATAGGTCTAGATAAAAAATAAACACACATATAATTAAGGTTTAATATATTATCGAGTGTATTCAATGTAATCCCTCGATTTGTTTGGTTCTTAGTTCAGTCCTATTTTAGTTAAAAGAAGTCAATGTGATCCTTTATGTTAATTTCATTGTAATGACTAACGACAAAGTGAGATGTGGTATTAATGTGACATTTTCAGGTTAGTTTGATATTGTGTGTTCTCTGTAGTTATTTACTAAGGTGAAAAGTATATTATGTTGGGAAAATCGAAGTAAAAAGTACAATTTACATATATGGTTTTTTATTTGTTAAATGTTTGCGAGATTTGAAGACATATTTTTGGATATGATTTTTTGATAGTGTAGTAGTGAACTGTAGTTTCATTGTTATTGGTTTGAGTAGTTGGCTAGTTTGGAATTTGGTTTCTAAGGTTAATACTACTTTGTGATTTTTTGATTGTTGTTGTTGTTGTGTTTGGTTTCGGACTTAATTATTGCATTAAAATATTGTTTTGATGAGGTTTTGGTTGTTTTGATGAGGTTTTGGTTGTTTTAAGTATTTAACTGTGTAGTTTTTTTATTTGATTGCACTTTGTGAGTTGATTAAGATTTTATGTCCCACCATGTGCTTGTCTATGGACTACAAGTTCTTTGTTAGTGCATATGTTGTTGTTGAATTTGTTTGTAATATATGTGGTTTATGTGTGCATATCCACATTTGATAAAGTTGTATATATTTATTGGTTATTTGAGGAATTTTTGAAGTTGTAGTTCACCTTGGAGGAGTTTATAAATATTGAGAGAGTAAAATATGTTGGTTCGACATCTACATAGTCATGTGATCAAAATAAATAAAGATATTTTGATATATTAGGGGTTCTAAAGGGAATGTAGTATTTTACAGTGAATGAATTATGGTATTTTATTGGTTGGTATGTATTGGAAGATAGGTTGTACTTGATGAAAACCATGCAATTAATATGGTGAGCATTGCAAGGCAAAATGATGAAGTACATTTGGTTGTGGTACATATGGTTTCTAGACATAGGTAGTAGAATATATGTTGGAATATAGGTCTAATTAGGATAATGGGCTTGGATGTGGTAACATAACTATATAAAGTGTGCAGAGTAATGACACTAAGTTTGGGAATGCGGTCAATGAGGAGACTAAGAATGAGGTTGCGACTGAGAATGTTGTGCAAAAGTGGTTGTGATGAAAAAGGGCAAGGGGGATGTGGAGGCTAATGACCCTGTTGTAGGTGATGTGAATTTAGGTGATGTGGATTTAATAAATGTGCAGTGTGGTGATGGATGTGTTGGTAATGTGGGTTTAGTGGGTATGAAGTTAGGTGATGTCAAATAGAGTGATGATGTTTGTAAATATTCTACAAATTGTAGTGATGATAATGTTTCTAAATATTCTTCTTGGTTAGGGAACCCTAATGAAGAATCAAATTATGGTGTAGATGAGGATACTTGTACATGAAGAACTTATCAATGTGCATGTTGAATGTGATGTAGAAAATGAATGAGTTGTTGAGATAAATCTTAGGTCAACAATGAAAGTAAAAGTTGAAAAAATGGATGGTCTACCAATATTCAAGAGGTTATATATTTATTTTAAGGCTTGTAAAGATAATTGTTTCCACTGGCATATGCTTTTGTTGAGGGAGAGAATAAGGAATCATAGTCATGGTTCTTGGAATATTAATTAAAAATATGAAGGGTGTTAGAGTGTGTCTCTACACATTTATATATGACCAACACAAGGTTTGTATTGCATTAAAGTTGTATTTTGTATAAATTCATCTCATATCCTATATGTCTTGCACCTGATATGTTATGTTTTCCATTTCAAAGGGTTTGTTGCTATGAAAACAAAATCTTTTACCTAGAGTTGATAAAGGATTTTGTGTTTTTCATATGTATTCACACTTTAGGAAAAAATTTCCATAAAAAAAAAAGCTAAATAGGATAACATGGAAAGAAACAAAAAGCACATATCCACAATCATGGGAGCAGGAGATAAGACAAACTAAGGAAGTCAATGTTGAAGCTTTCAAAAACCTCACATTGTATAAATGTGTAAGAGGCAAAGAAAAGAGGTCAATGTTGGAAAATTGTAATATGCCAACATGGATTGTCTATTAAAAATACAATACTCACATTGGAGACAATAACTTCCAAAAAGACAATCTTGTTTGGAGAAAACATGACAATGCTTGTTGAGACCAAATAGATGGAAATATGACAACAAATTAGGATGAGCCATACAAAATTGCTGACTTCTTACATGAAGATACATATAAACTTGAAGAGTTGATTGAGAATTGATACCGAGGACATGAAATGCAACTCATCTCAAAACATACTATAATTAATAGATCAGAAATAAAGTATTAAGTGTTGTTTTCTTTTTCCTACTTTAAATAATTTGTCCCAAAACATGAGAAAAAATAATTTATTTTCTCTAAAACGTTCTATTGAGGCACATTTAATCCTTTGTTGTAAGTAATTTCTCTTACACCATTTATCATTTTTTTTTACTTATTTTTAATTTTTTTATTCTTTATGTTATGTTATATATAAGTTATGGATCACTCTTTATAAGTGTAAGCATAAAGTTTCAATACAACTTTAACATTGAACTATAACATTGAGTTATGTTAAAAAGTATAATCAATCAACTATGTTAAACATTATGCAATAACATTGAGTTATATTAATGAGCAATCAATTATGTTTCACATCACATAATAACACCAAACTATATTAAAAGACATATACAACCAATAATGATAACACAATCAAACCATAAGTAGAACTTTAGTTTTAAAATCAAACCAACTATAATAAGAACAAACATTTCTTGAACTTAGTTTTCCAATCAATTTTCTCATTATTAGACTTAAAAACTTTAATAAATTCTTATTTTTCCTATTTAAACTCAAGTCAAGCTATATTATGAATTTTTTTTCATCAAAATTGGTTTTTAACCAAGTTACTTATGCAAATAAAACTTATGCTTGGATTGAAATTAAGCACAAGAAATTATAAAAAAACACATATTTGTGAAACTTTGTATCTTTTTAATCATTACCAAAAAAGGAAAATTTATTTCAATGAAGTTACAAATCTTAGTTATCTACAAGTCATCGATCAATCACATTTTTTTTTCAACCCATGGTTTATGCAAAAGTGCAACAATAATTAATATGTAATATAACTTATTCAAGACTCATATAAAGATACAATTGTAATTCTTACCCTTAAATATAGTTGCATGATCATCGACATAAAAGGTGGACATGATATCTTAACTACTGAAAGGTTAAGGAAGATGTTTCAAAAATTTTATGTTTATTCTATCTTCTATACTTAGCATATACTCAATATAGGACTTGAACTTCTCACGTTTCTTTGGCCAATAAAGTGGAAACTGAGGAGTGTGATCTGAGTAGCTAAACAAAGTTTTGTCTGTGTTAATTTTGGACATTTGACTTTAAGAAATATGCTTTTTAAATTCTTAAAGGGGTTACCATGCTAGGAATGAGTGT
>Ga0123342_1008422_pt1 | contig 12993 bp, 3 predicted proteins | sample Turbeawhitnodule_FD_89960 | JGI IMG/M metagenome (GOLD analysis project Ga0123342, IMG submission 89960) | Root nodule microbial communities of legume samples collected from Mexico - Turtle bean Mexico white nodule | ecosystem: Host-associated > Plants > Roots > Nodule | place: Mexico: Nepantla...
AATGCGGCTATATAGCCGCATTTATATTTCTTGATTTACAAGTGCGTGTTGATCAAATGCGGTTATAAAACCGCATTTATAAATTCAAAACAACCGCATTTGTTTTATGTTTCTGCACTAGTGCAGGGTGCTTGGTACATGTTGAAGTGTTGCTGCCACAAGCCTTGTTAGTGGTTGCTGCTGATGGCAGTTGCTAATCCAGGGTGCAATCAAGACCTTTGCAAGACCAAACGTATGCAGAAGGAAGCAAGAGGTTGTGGAACCTGTCTAGTAGAGGCGGTGGGGGTTGGTTTATTGACACCTGGGCTCTTCATGACGTTCTTAAGAAGTAGGAAGCTTAGTCACGTTGAGAATTGCAGTGTGCTTTTCTACTGGCCTATGTGTATACCTATACCCTGTGATTGGTTCCCCTCTAGCTGAAACCACCTAGTGTTAAGTGTTTTTTACCTCTGTTTTGTTTTGTTGTTAGCTTAAGGGTTGGGACACCCCTTAAGTGTTTCTCTGTTATTCTATTAATTTATTGCTGATAAAAAAAATCTTATTTTATTTATTGTTGATAAAAAAAAATAAGTGCAATTGGTATATATGACATATTTATCAACATTTTTTTAATATTTTTTTTTATCAGCAAATAATAAATAATAAAATGAGACATTTCAGGGTATCTCAACCCCTATACAAAACACCCAAAATTAGTTTCCTAACATCCTACCAACACAAGATCCAACAAATAATACACTACAAACCAACCAAAATAAACGAATCCAAGATATAGAAGCCCAACAAATACATTTATATCAACCAACCAGGAGTTCACACTTTCAAACTAAGTACATGCACCGCACAAAACCGGACTAAACAGGACAGCAGGTGCCAAAAGAGAATCACATTTCTCTCGACATCTCCATTAGAATCATGCAAATTGTTAAAGAGCGATGTTTTCTTTTACTTGTGATTCCTTCAATTTGCAGCACGGCATAAAACAAAACTCGAATGGTACAATCTGACAAGCCACAAGTGGAACTTTTTCCCTCTGTCGGTTCTTTCTTATCTCGTGACCCTTCAGCACATTTGCCTTGCTTTCTTTGAACGCTAATTAAGAATCTGCATGTAGAGGTTCATCACTTTTACTGATAAATGACTGCAAGGCCATGATTATATAACTGAGAGTACGCACATTCAACAAACTAAGAAAGTCACAGAGAAACAGCTTCAGAAGCAATGATACGAAACACACCAAACACAAACACCAACGTGATGTGGCTCAAGTCTGGCCCGGTGAATGTCTACACTGATAAGAAGAGATACATCGACAATGAAACGGGTGAGGAATCTGTGGTAAGGTGCATTTCATACTTAGTGGGGCACCGATATCTCACTTTCACCGTAACTGAGACGTGCAAAGAAGATAGTGTAATCTTGGTATGCATCGACGTGAAGGAGGAATATGGGAGGGGTTCTTCTGCTGTTCTGAGACTCTGGTTCACGGCAAACGACAGGTATGGTGTTCTGAGTACCATGCATACTCATCTATCTGGTTCCTTTGAATTGGTTAAGCACAACTATCGTGTGCCACCTTTGCCAGACACAGAACTTGCGTGTTACTTTTGTCCTGAAACAGGTGATGGAAGTGGTTTTAGTCTGGAGAAGAAGAAGCGTGAGGGCAACGGTGATGTGGTGGAGATGGTGAAAGGCTTACACGCCTTCATGGTCGGCGACGAAAGTGTGGCTATCAAAGTGAAAATAAGAAACGACAGAAGAGTTGGGTTGCGTGTTGAGGTTGAAAATCCCATGAAGCTTACGATGGAATATACGAATCGTGTGTTTTTGAAAATGGGGCAGCGGATGGAGAATGAGATGGATAAGAATGTGATCTCCCTTTACAGAAACACCATGTCTCAACTTCAGGGCTCCTACCCTTACCCTTACCCCCACAACTACCACTGATAATCTTAGGACAAAATTTATATGTTTATTGTTATGCATTTTTATAGTTCTTAGAATAATGATGCATGGCACGTTATCAAATGTAACTTTTTTTTATCAGTAATAAAAAATAAATAAATGAGAACAATTTCAGGGGTGGTCCAACCCTTATACATAAAAAGCATTATTACCAACTTTCAACCAAGAAACACATTTCAACTTAAATAAGGAACAACCAAACAAACTCAAGAAAACATTAAACAACCAGCCTCATACAATCTACTAGTACGTAAAGGAATTACAACATAACTTTGCAAAAATCCAAAACCAAACATTTACCTATACCAATGCAAATACCTCGAGCGCATCTACCACACCCTTGTCGAAGGTCACCGAGTTCCTATGTCTTCAAATTCCACTAATAACCCCAACTCAAATCGCTCCCCAAATGTCATTAATCACGTCAGAATGCAACTCTTATAATTCTCTGAAAGGATATATATAACAATGAACCTTGTTTTTGGTGCATAATGTGCTGTTTTTGTTGCTTATAGTGCTAGGGATTTGCAGTAATTGCATTTGTACTAGCTAAAAGATTACAATAAAAGAAGAATAGTGATAATTTCACACCCTACTCCAAATTACATCTATGCCTATTATTTTACAAAAATATCCTTATCATAATAATTTTTTAACACCCTATTTTTCTTTTGCTCCAAATTACACCTTTTTTAAATGTTGGATTACTTATATGATAGGGGTATTTTTTAACAGCCCTATAACTTTTCTGTTTTGCTACTCAATCCCTGCCAGGTTTTGCACCAACTCCCGCTACAGCAACGATGCCTTCAAGAGCTCCATTCTTCCAACATCCTCCATTTCATTACTTCTATCACCTTCTATCTGCTGCAACTTCATCACAATTCTGCACAGAGCCTCTAGTAAACTAAGCTTATTTTTATTTTGAATGTGGAAAGAAAAGTGATCCATCACACCTTTGGAACAAATATGAATAATATGAACACCTAGAGATAAAGATATGAAAAAAAAGACAAACAAACATATATATAATAGCTGAAATATGACAAACAAGAAGCTAACCATAAATAACGAATGCTAAAGTGTTTGTTTAATGCATTTTTTTTTACTAAAATTTATTAATTATTGTATATATACCTAATGATACTAAAGTACGAGAAATTAGTCATGTAAATTTTCAATTAAAATTTACTAAAATAGAAAAGCAATCGACAGGTTTTCTAATATATTTCGTTTTGTTAAATAAATAAATTTGATAAACCATTCAATCATCTTATCGTGCAAAAAAAAAATGTTATTTCCAATTAACTATCAATATTCATATTAGTTATGTCAATTTTTTTCATATATTAAAAATATTTTAATAAGACACTTCCGGAGGAGTATTCCAACCCTTTAAGCCAACAAACATATTTTTCAAGGATGGGTGATCTATCCTTCGGAAGTATTCACTTTGGCACAATTAAAGGCTTGGTCTTGGATAACTTCTAAAACTGTTTCTGCTAGTTTTACTCACTCAGGGCTTGTATGTTTTCAATAAAGTGAGCTTTTATAAGAGTTACTCCTGTGGTTTGTTGTTCTAACCTTCTGTTGTTCTTTTTGCCCCTTGTTGTGGTTGCAAAGAGATTGTATTGGGTTTGGTTTTGGTTTTAAGTTTGTACGGGTTAGATTTTGAATTTGTACGGGTTAGTTTTGAATTTGTACGGGTTAGTCTTGAAAGTATACGGGCTATACGAGTTTTTAGTTTTTAGTGGTAGATTTGTTTGTCTCTCTTTTGTTGGTTTAGGAGACCAGATAAATTGTTTCATATTTTTTAGGTATGTATAAGGGTTGAACCACTCTTAGGTGGTTCCTGTTATTCAATCCTTTTGCTGATAAAAAAACATAAAACATAAAAGTTTAGGCTTAAAAAAAAACAAACTCTACCGCCAGAACCAACCACCTACTTTTTCTACAAAAAGACCAGCGAATCTGATGGCACACACCTACATAAAAAAGCATATAACGTAAAAGAGAAAAAGCAATTAACATGGAGAAGAAACAAGCACCCTTTTGCTTTGAGAACAGAACCAGATAACCAAAACATAATAGGGTCTGAGCAACTTCTTCATTTAGGCAGGCACTCCAAATTGAGAGTTCTTAACAATCTCCTTCTTGTATACCAGCACTCCAATAAAGTGAAGTCACTCCCACCAGCTTTCTGAAGGCACACCGAAGCATCCTAACTCTTTGGCTTCCTTCCTTAGCTTGACTCTGTGAGAAGCATTGAAGACCCCAAAACATCTTTACTGCATATCACCTTTCCTGCGCATAGCCAACATTGCTTGGTAGCTTTGCAGTTACCGGAACAAATCCCTCCTACATCAGCTAACACACTTCACCTGTAACGCACTCCATCTTAACTGGTAACACCACACATCTACACACCTTCCTTCAACTTCTAGTCACCTTCCAAACACTTCCTGCATGGTTCCAGTTCCCATCAAAGGAGCATGAGGCTAGGCCAGCACCTCCAAACCAGGAGAGAAAGATCTGCCATAGGCAAAGAAAGTGCCTATTCTCTGTGTCCAGCATAATCATAGTCAACAATCCCAGCCAATCCAGATACTCAGAAAGCAGCTCGCTAACAACACTTTTATTTCAAGCCAGAAGCAGATAAGCATCAATACAACACCTCACAGCACCACTAGATCGCCCTTAAGCCCTCTGCCTCGCCTTCCCACTGATAACTAACATCGGAAGCAATACAAAGGTATACCTTGCACATATACATACACCACCAGATAAAGCAGCATTACTCATCAGACCACTCAACCCCAAGATTCAATCCAATACATCTTCCCCATCTTCAGACACCTCATTGGTTGACCCCATCGCTCTCTACTGATAACAGTAGCTACTCTCCTCCATAAACTAGAACGCCCATACAACCGTAAGAGCTCCCCCTCCCTCTTTATACATAGCTTTTGATGCATAGGTTGGGATTGAGTAGCCAATCCGAAAAAGAGTATGTGAAAGAAGGTAACATGTGTTTCAACCAAGCCAAGATCTAAGTTGTGCCATTTGGAAAGTTCTTCTGCGTCAGATATCCCTGCTTAAAGATAACATTATTTCTCTGTTCCCAAATGCTCTTTACTATAGCAACCCACAAACCTTTCCACACCAAATTTTATTTAGGGTTCAGGTAGCACCTCAAGTCTTTATGTTGGACGATCAGAATACCTATCCATTTGAAAAATAACACCCATACACGTTGAGCTACGGCACATTCCACAAACAAGTGTTGGGTACCCTCTTCCGGTGCCTGGCAGAGTGCACATGACGACAAACTAACCATCACCATTCTCCTTATCAAGTTGCTTCTTGTTGGAATTTTGTCCAACAGAATCCTCCATGCAATTGCGAGAGCATTAGGAAATGCTTTAGTCTGCCACAACTAGTGAAAGATGGCCGATTGAGCCCCTGTGGCTAAGCAATTGTAAGTTGATTTCATGGAGAACTTTTCTGTGAAATCACCTCCTCACAATTGGAGGTCCTTTTCCTTCCTTTTCATAGAGCCCATGGCTATAAGCTTTAACGTTTCTTCTTCTTGGAAGGATTGCCACTCGAATTTGGCTCTCCTCCACCTGAGATGCCATTGCCAACTTGAATCTTCTCACTCTCCTACCTCATACACCAACCTCACCAACCTCCCCTAGTCCAAGTCCAATGAGATAGAGTACAACCTAGGGTACATAGAAATAAGCTTGTTATTGTTGTGTCTAATTTCAGTAATATTTCATATTAAAATATAGGCACTTATGAGTATTAATTGCTAAAATAAATATAAAATAATCTTTAATTTATGGAATTATACCTTTTTACTTATTTTATGATCTTTATTTGAATAAAAACATTTTATTCCCAAATTTGGTTTTAATTTCAGGTTTTTATGGAATAATGAAGATGATTGGTTTAAAGAAGAATAATATAATTTAAAAGGAGAAAGATGAAAGACCTATAATGCATAAGTGCACAAAAAAGCCCTAATGTGCGATGCAGGAAGTCACCTTACCCTAGCAGCAAATTATGTTAAATAGGGGGCTAGAGGCATAACCCTGGTGTGCTAAATTGAGAGGAAAACACCATTGAGTGAATTGTAACCCAATTGGGGGAGAATGGAATGTGCTAGAAGTATGCGTGGCTAATTCTACCATTTGGGATTGAGAGTAATTTGCTTGAACTCTTATGTATTGAGGTGATATCTTATATATTGAAATATTCCGTTCTTGATTGATTATTGATATTGTTGTTTTACTTCTAAATTTCTGTGACAAATTGAGAATCTTAAATTGAGAGGTATTTGTAGGGTTCGGACCTAAACAATAATGTAATATACTTAACATATTTGAGTGCTAGAGATAGACTTACTTGAAGTGTTAATTGTCATTAACATTTGAGTGTGATTCAAAGTTGTCTTTATAAGTATGCGAGAGATCGATATTTAAAAAACATTCTTAAGATTTTATATGCGAGAGATCAATATAAATGAATTTTCTACAAGTATCAATTTCAATCAAAGAACTTAATATTGACATGCTAATCAAAATACAATACATGAGAGCGAGAGAGATGAAACTTAATCCCTATTTTTCCAATTGAAGCAACCACTCTTTGATTTGATTTGTTTTCTTGTTAATTTTTGTCATTATAACAATTCTCCAACCAGTTTTTATTATTTTGTTTTTATATTTAGCAAATATTGTACTTGATAATTAAATTGTTTCTTGTGAGATCGATATTCATCCTTAGGGACAATTATTACTTCTGACAACGTGGTGCACTTGCCGTAAAAAGTCATCACCCGTCCAGGTATCTTCCCAAAACCTGACTTTATCCCCCAACACCGACTTTCCAAACCAAAGATTCTTTGAACCAACCATCTACATCTCCCTCACCACAAACTCTAGACAAATCCCTTCACCACCAAGAATGGTACTTCTTGGGCAGCTGACGACGACTAGCTTCGGTTCCATATTTAGAAGTTAATATCCTTCCATTTTCCTTTTTCTTCGGCTCACAAACTACCATTTCCATTTGGCCAAAAGAGCTCCATTAAACTTTCCAATATCTTTAATCCCCAACCCTCCTTCCTCCAGAGGTTTGCAAATATTAGTCATCATCATTTTAGGGTATTAGTGTTAAAAACTTTATAAAAAAATTAATGTAAATAAAATTGTATATAAAACATTAATCACCATCAATTTTAATTTAAAAAATATGAGATTTCTCTTTCAAAATGTAAAAAATAAAGAAGGATGGAGTGACGAGCTAGTCCACCCTGTCCCTTCTTTAACCCACTGGATTGACATGTTAGGCGGATCATACCAATGAAATTGGTAGATTCAAAAAGTTAACCTGTCCTACCTAAATAAGGGTTAGTTGGCGAGTCGTCACTTTGTCATTCTATGTATTATTACTCTACAATCCCATATCTAATCTTACTAGAATTTTTATAAAAGTAAAAGGTATTTTTTTTAAAAAAAAAATATCTTTATTCCATCTAATTTTTTCAAAATCTAAATTTGATTTTCCTTCATATTTGTCATAATATGCTTTTATCAAACCACCATCCATCCACTTAACTTATTGAGTTCCTTCCACCAAACTAGATCATAATTACTCTAAGTTTGCAAATTTAAATTTTAATATTTCTTCATAATCCATTATCTGCGGTTGCTAATCTCCATTTTTATTTTGGGCATAATTAAAAATTTATATTTCCTTTGTGCCTCAATCTCCTGGTTCCTTCGGTTTATATATATTCGACTACTAACTGGCGAAATTTTCTTTCCTCCATAACACCATCCTCACAAAAATCTGTGTTGCGAAGGATATTGCTTCAAATGCTGTGTCCTGTTAAGAGATTATAGTTGTCGTTGCAGAATTAAATAGGTTCAGAAAACTTGAGATGGAGAGAATGAAATTTGACAAAGCTTGTTTTTTTTATCAGTAATTAGGGTGTCCCAACCCTTTAACAAGATCCACAAATCTAACCTTCTTTGCCTCTTAACCATCCCTACACTAGTGCTAAAACCAAAACAGGGCAGCAGCAGAGCACACAAAGGCCAACACTACACACTCTGCATCACCCTACAAGCACCCACAACACTGCAGTTGTGTAAAACTGCTACCCATGATAATACTAACGAGGCATAAACGCTAGACTCAAACTATACAGCATGACCATGAATACGAACCTGCCCAAAAGCTCCAACAAAAACAGAGTAAACCATAACAGAAAATCACCTCATCACTAGATGTTACAAAATGGACTTTAAGCCTAACTCAACCCCATAACACCGGTTCATGAGTTAACACACCCTCTCACGATAGACTCAACAAATACTCACTAGGATAGGCTCGAAATGACTTTAAGGTTGAGGTTTGCACCCACTTATATACAATGAAAGGCTATAATCTCTAGTCGATGTGGGATCTCCAATAAACCAGTGGACAATATAAGTGCTAGAAAGAAAGCGGTCATCTCTATGCATAGACATAAAAACAAAGAGGATGAGCACTGTAAAACCGGGCTTCAGAGAGCTAAGATACGCCCTTTAAAGGGTACTAGATCCAGAGAGAATGAGCACATCACCTTAGCATGTCCCTCAACTGGTTCTGCACATTATAATTTAACATTACACCACACCATATGTTTCATTACCTATGTTCTATGCCTTCACGCAGTGTACAAGCAAAACTGAAATTAACGCAAAAATTGAGAGAAAAGTGAAACGGCAGATAAATTAATACAAGAAAAATTAGTTTTAAAAATTAATTTATTAATCTCTAAAATGATAATATTGGTTATTACTGGGTATCACTGGGTAACGCACATGAAAATCTTGGTTATACGGTTAGTTCGAGATATGGTTAGTTCGGCATATAGATGTTTAAAGACAAAAGATAGAAGAGGATTTTAGGTTGTTATAGGAGTCATGGAACATCAAGGCTTTATCATCATCAATGACTACTACATGAAGAGTTCTGGCTAACAAACAGACTCCCAACAAGAGTCAATTTGGAGAAAAGAGGATTAATCTATACGAGGGGAAGAAGAGGAAACAAGGAACCATGTTTTCTTCAAATGCAAAGTAGCCCGGAGGGTTTGGTGTTTATGTTGTGAGTGGGTGAGTGAGAAAACAGGGTTTTTGTTTTTGTTGAATGTAATGCAGGAAAAGGAAGAAGGAAGTTGAGAATATGGAATCGGAATTTAGATTGTGCAATTCTAATACAGATTTTTGCTCCTTTGTGGCAACAAAAGTTTTGTTCCAAGAGTCTAATTATTAGTTCTTGATCAACATTTGAATCTGGTGCAAAATCATGCAGAGGTGCAACAAGCAGGATAAGGCTAACACAAGTTTAGGAATAAGGTTAATATGTAATTATGCAGGATTTGTTGCATAATGTTGTTAATGATAGCTGAACTTGTGGAGTTGCCATAAGTTCTCTTAGCCTTTGTTCTTAACCAATTTGATAGTTGTTCTGTAATTCTGGAATAATTAGCGAAGTGTTTTTTTTAATTCATTTATTATTTACTGAAAAAAAATTAATTTAAAATTAATTTAAAATAGATAAGTAATTAGATATGAATTTATAAACTATCTTATAATTTTTTATTAATAATAAAAATTACTTTAAATATCAATAATTTTTAATTTATAAAATAACTTTTAATTTAATTAATATAATAACTAATTAGTTTTTATCTTTAAATTATTTCATAAATAATAAATAATCATACCCAAAAACCTATTCCGACATTTAAGAGGAAACAAATGGAAAGAAGGGTGTTCTCCAATGCATACTTAATCATGTACACTTATTTATGCCGGTTTAACATGTAAAACTGATATAAGGTTATTACAACTGAAATTTTACATTACCCTGTTTATTTATTCATTTTATTCTTTAATGATAAAGAAAAAACTGAATTTTCTAATATTTTAAATTTTAAAACACTAATTTTTAGTTTCATAACTCTTTACATTTTAATCAATATATTATTTTTAGATAAATTACAAAAGACTATGTCTGTTTATTAAAATATAAAAAGGATGTAAATAGTTTTTATTAAAATCTTTTTAAAACTTTAAAATATAAATATTATTTGATTAAAAACATTAAAAAAAAGTAAATGTTTATTTTAAAATTGTAAGCGACTTCTAAAACCGAAAAGGTAAATGCAATTTCTTGGCATCTATAATTTAATGCATATATCACTTGGTGATAAAAAAAAATTGGTAAGCTTAGATAAGTTGATGATGCAATGTGCTTGTGCGTCACCATATCCGCAAAGATTAATATTCATCACTTCATACAAATTAATGCATATATCACTTTATTTATTTTATTCTTTCCTATATAAAAAAATGGTAAGGAATTGATGTGCACTGATAATACAGAATAAAAGTAACTATTGTGATCACTCTATTCGCATTGTAAATAAGCCACAAAACATGGAATAACATTCTCCATTTCAATCTCACCACTTTTCTTTATATTCTTTTTCTTAGGTGTTTGTTTTTCAAAGAATGTCAAAATACATATTTTTTTTATTTTTTTTTCTTTCTTTCTACCACTAATAAATTATATTGGGTTAGTTGCTTGGTTAACTAGTAAAAAAAATTGCAGATTTCTCTTACTCTAATTGGTCTTTGAAATTAATCTGATTGATGTTTGAAACTTCTAGTATGAATGAAAACCGTAAATTAATTTTGTTCATTTTCCTTTGGTTTGATTCTCTAACTCCTTTTAAGAATGAAGGAGTAGTGTGTTTTGCAGGTTGGTCTTAAATTTCGCTTGAAGGTTCTATCTTGGTTTTTGGATTAAGTAACTCTTAAGAAGAGCTAAAAAATTCTGTTTGTTAAAGGGTTGAGATATCCCTAAAGTGTCTCCTATAATTTTTTTATTTTTTGCTGATCAAATTAAAAAATAAAACTTTTAGGACTAGCTTTTGTGTTGGGAAATAATTCTCTTTGGTTTTGTTGATGTGTTAGTTGTAAAGAGGAGTTTGCTAAGTTCTTTAAGTTATTCTATTTGTTGGAGATTTGTGTTTGTGGTTTGCTTTTGGTTTTGTTCTTTTGGATTTTGATGTGTTGATATACTCTAACGGTTGTCAAGGATGATTTTTTGTGTAAGCGATATTCTTGAGTTTTTGGTTACTCAATAGCTTTTGTTAAGAAATTGTTTTAGGTTGAAGGGGAAAAGTTTATCATTTTTTTCTTTTTATATAAGGATTGAGTCATCAATATTTATTTATTTATTATATTTTTTTTTTTTTGATAAAAAAAGTTAGAATAACTAGTGTTTGGATTTGCTTGAATGATTTGTTTCCGGTAAATACTTTAAAAAAGTCAAATAAATTTAAATTATATATATAAATTAACATGGAAATTTTTCTATAAAAAATATCATAATTAACATGAAAGCTTATGAATATTTATTTTCATTATCCTAATTCCGAAAGTGGAAAAAAAAAAGGTAACATGAATCCCTGTAGGAAAAGTAGTTATGTATTCAAAAGCAACAATTGCGGAAGGTGAACGCTTCCTTCCAAGGACAATGATTATTTGTTCTCTTGAAGTGTGTCCTATAAGAAAACATGCTACGCTGCTCATAGCATTCTGATTATTTTGTAAGTGAATCCATCACAGCACAAATCGAGTGTAGATAGATGCAAAGGTTCCATCATGGGAAACATTCACAGTACCAACAGTTACTCTGATCGGTTTCCTCTAGACAATTATTCAGAGGTTGTCTTCCTCAAAACCAAGAACCGCAAAGGGCGTGAAGTTGTGGACACTTGGAGAGCAGAATACCACTCGTTTGGAAGGACAACCTGCGAACTCCAACTCACCAAAACCACATGCAGTAATCACGAAGAAGAACTACGCATCTCAGTCCATGACCACGCAGCAAGCCATGCAAACGACCACTTTGATTTTCAGATGAACATGAGCGTCGAAGACGCTCTTCTGCTGGCAAACGTTTCTCTGCACGGACCAAGATGCATGCAGCAACTTCCCGAGAGGAAAACCCCTATGACGCAAGGTGGGGTTCTGAAGTCCTCCTCCTTCTTATACGGACGCGACACTGACCGAAAGGGTCTTGTTATCATTTTAAGGGAAAAGAGATGCGATGATGATGAAGAGCTTCCTCACATGATCACTGTGAAGCACTGGTTTGTGGCTGCGCGTTGTTCGCAAGGTGTCTCTGTTGTGGCAAAGATTCGCAGTAATGATGGGGGTTTGAGTGTTGAGATTGAAAAGCCTTCAAAGCATTCGAAAGGTGAGTTGTTGAAGATGTTTGATGATGTCAAAGAAAAAGGGTGGTGCCCTGGAACTACAAGTTGTGACGGTGGAATGGAGTTTTCGAACCAAAACAATGGTAATGTTCTTCCAGTGATGAACATGAGCGGCCACCAAAACATCTCTTCCCTTTTAAGCTCAGCTGGATACAATGATGGCAATTACAACGGTTCTGTCATATTTCGTGGATGTAAAATTTTGTTTGACAGTGCCTTTTTTCATCCGAGGAATTGGTCAAATATGGGGAGCAAGTGAAATAGTGTGATATATCTGATAATCAGAAAATAAATAGCAGATGTTTAAGGAATGTGTTGGTATATAAAATCTTTGTTAACGTTTTGGTTTTTCATTTTTATCAGCTATAAAGATTAAATAAATAATAACTATTTCACCGGTGGTACAATGGTTATACAAAACTATAACTATAACTCATCATTGGAGTACAAAACAAAGATCAAAGCTAACCTAAGCTAAATAATTAAGATAAATTCAATACTAAAATCAACATTAAATCATATATACATATTAAATCATATTTTTTTTATCGGCAATAAACTATTAAATTAAATCGGTTCACTTAAGGGGTGATCCAACCCTTGTACATATAACAAAAGATAAAAGTTCCTTTCCACCATCGTATCTAAAATTCACAGATTAATCCTCTACTTCCTTTCCA
>Ga0123342_1008424_pt1 | contig 12992 bp, 11 predicted proteins | sample Turbeawhitnodule_FD_89960 | JGI IMG/M metagenome (GOLD analysis project Ga0123342, IMG submission 89960) | Root nodule microbial communities of legume samples collected from Mexico - Turtle bean Mexico white nodule | ecosystem: Host-associated > Plants > Roots > Nodule | place: Mexico: Nepantla...
GAGAGAGGCAATGAAGATTTTCACGGTTGTTGTTGTTGACAGATTTGCGTGCGTCCGGTTCGGGTCGCGGAGGGTAGCACGAGCCGTACGAAGGTCGTAACCGGACCGTGGTTAAGATTGAGAGGGGAAGAGGGGTTATGGTTATGAGGGGTGAGGGTTTATTTTATTGGGTGCGCCTCATTAAACGAGCCAATAAATGCCGAGGCAGATGCGTGGGGCCCACAGACGTGTGCTCCGTCCAGATGTTCGGCTGTGATACGTGGCGACCCTTGATTGAGGGCTTTCCAAATTATGCCGTACCCTTTGCTGATTTCGTTTGGCACCGTCGTCTCTCACCCGCGCCGACATTATATCGCGAGATCAATATTATTACTACTACCAACTATTATTGCTTTTCTATTTTTTTATTTATTTTTTCTCACATTAATGAATCCTATGGTTGCTCTTCCCCCAAACCAAACCCATCATTTTCAATTAAACCTACATCTTTTTTTTTTTTTTATAGAGATTTGACTTGTTTTACTAACAAATCAACCTTGTTCATTTATTAAATTTTACTTAAAAAGGCAAATATCACCACCTAGTGATACGAAATTGTATTTTTTTTAATTAAACTTCCTTTTTTATATAATAACAAAATTGTGCGTTTTGAATAAATCAGTCAAATAAATGTGAACTTTCATTTTATATTTTCTATAATAATTTATTATTTTATGAAATAATTTTAATAATTATGATATTTTTTATATATATTAATCGATTTAGTATAATAATTAATTATTTAATTTATTAAGATTATAGAAATTAATTAATGTTGTTCATATTAATAAATATGTTTTAAATTTATATTTTTAGTAAATTTATGTTTTTCCTCAATTTTATTTTCTCTCTTTTAGATATATTTTTTAACCATATTATTTTTACAAATTATTTATTATCAAAAACAATAATTAACGTAATTTGACATTTTAAACTTACATAAATGTAATTATTTCCTTCTCAAAATATTTATTTCATTTTAAAGTGACATTTATAAGATTGTAACCCTAAATAAATACTATATAAAATTTGAGTATTATGAATAAAAATGTGTTAAATATACAAACCAAAACGGAAATATCTATAAAAGTAATTATGGTATAAGAGTTTGATATACTTTTCTCTTTCCTAATGTGTTAGATCATTAATATTAAAATTGTCTTCATTCATTTTTCATGACTGATTATGACCCATTATTAAGTAAATCTAGGAAACACAAATATAATTAGTATTATACTTTAAACCTTTTAATTATAGATTTATTTTAATTACAATTATGAATAAATTTATTATTTTCATTAGAATTCATTTAATTGAATTTTTTTTTTAGTTTTGAGGTTTTATTTATGTTAATTCTTTATTTTTTAAAATAGACAATTTGAAACAAAATTTTACCTTTGTGAGTGCATTGAATATGCGAAACTCCAGATGACTTATTTGAGAAGAAGAATAAGAAAATAAAATCAATAATATTTCATAAATAAAAGTGAGAGCAACTTTTTTACAAAATCGTGATAAAATTGGAAACAAATTATGAGGATTATGTAAAGTTGGAAACTGAGGAATTGTTAACAAAATTTGAACAATAATATTTTCTTGAGATCCTTGGAGAAACCTATAAAAATATACAAGTTCCAAGAAGAAATCACCAAACTTCACACTAGTATACGAAAAACATAGCATTAGGGTTTTCTTACTCTTTTTCTTCCTTGTAATTTGTTCATTTTATCTCCACATAATATACTAAACTCTTTTGACTCGATTCTATTGTAATTTCACATTGAATTATGAGATTTTGTGCAATTAAAGTTTTTTTCTCCAATATTTGACTGGGGCCAAATGTCTAGTCTTTTTTAGATTTTAATTGTTGTTTTGAGAATTGTTTTTTAATGCATGTTGATAATTCAATTTTGTCATTAATTAGACTCTTGTTTATTTTTATGAACAATCTTGTAAATTAGATGCTTATAAATCAAAACTCTCACACAAACTTGTATTTTTCTTTTAAAGTATTTCTAGCATTATTATTCCTGTAGTATGCACTCTAATATAAAACTTTCGCTGAGGTAATCTCTACTTCTTAATAAGATGTTTAATCTTTCAAATTGGCTTTTCATGTGTATAGATTTGAACATTGAGGCTTTATCATATATGTACTTGAATCTTCACTTCGTTGCACTGTTCATTTTCTTCTTCGTACTAGACACTAAAAAAGGAATGTTTTTATATTGAACTTCCAATGTGCCTTGATCACTCGTTGCACTTTGAATCATTTCTTTAATTGCATATTCTCGTGTTATAGCTTCATCTTTTTGCTAATAGACGCTCAAATAGAAAACTTTAGATTTGAACTTCATACGTGTCTTTACTTCAAAATTTTATGGAAACACTCTAATAATCATTATAAAAATGCATGAGTATCATTGGAACATTATCTTTGATATTTCGGAATCATCCAAACTTTCCATTCCAAATTCTACTGTAAATGCATTCTTAAAAACACTCCAAGTTTGTTTAAGATTTAAAAATTGAGAAACATACAGACTTTAACCTAGATATATTTTCTCAATATGTTTTTTGAAAAACACTTTAATACAATGAATCAATGTGTCTTTATTTTCTCTAAAACTTTCTAATTAATCACGGTTCATATGAAATCTTCATAATATAGTCAAAATCTTAATCATAAAAGTATAGCAGGACTCGAAACACTTTATAATTATTATAGAAGGTGTATTTCATTCATAAAACGTTAAGACACTTAATATCTGGAGTTTTTAGTATGCTATTTCACAAATATGAAAACTTTCCTAACTTAATCAATCAATTATCTTATTTGAATTAAACTCATCAAATAGGATTTGAAAACATTTAAGTAATGTCATGAAGTATTCTAAGAACATATAGAACAAGTATAGACATTCCATGATACGTTAGAGAATCTAACATGTAAAAGACAAAGTGATCGACTATCAAGTGTAAACTCTAGTGACTTTCTAGCATGACCATTTGCATAAGCTTTCACTAAGCTTTGGAAACGTATGACTTGATATGTCTTTAGAGGATAGACCTTCTAGTGTAACCTTCTATTGTTAGATTGTCTAGTATGTTTACTCTAGTGAGATCTTCTATTAGATTGACATTGTAGACATTCTAACATGTTGATTTTCCAGTGTTGTCTTACGAAACTGTCTATTTTATAATCTTCATAGTGTGAGATTGTCGGATTAGTTTATGCATAGTAAGATCGTCTGCATAATCTTCTAATAGGTTTAATCAACCTAGAACGTCAAATGAGCCTTTATTTAAATCTACATGAGTAAGTTTTGTTATAATTTTTAACACATGTTATAGTATTTGTTATAATCAAAATTCTAAATTATCTTATCAAGAGACTACCTAATGGATGATAGATTGTCTAATGGGTATTGGACCGTCTAGCGTCTTAACAACCATAAAATATTTTACATTCAAAGTGAATGATGTAACAATTCCAAGGTCAAGAAAATGTAAACTCTTACACAAAACCAAGAAAATTTAAAGATAAACTAAAAGTGAGAAAATATGCTAAACCAGTAGAGTTAAAATGTGACAAAACATAGAATGTGAGATAGTGAAAAACACTTTAAAAAAACAATAATAGTTTAAACAAAGTATTTAGAATTACTATTAGAAAACTGTAAAATGAAGTAAACAAGCTAACCAATTAGAAAAATTTCAATCTCCAACAAACAAGATTCCCAAACAATTCAATTCATAATACTATGTCTCATAAAACAAGAATTCAAGGAAATTAAACTCAAAAGGAATATTATAGACAAAGGACTAAAAAATTTAGGGAAAAAATGAACAAAGTAGTAAGAATAACCAATAAAAAAATCAAAGACACAAACAAAACAATTCTAATTTTGTGCCCGCTATTAATCAATGAGAATTGATTTAGCACAATGTGATTGATTTTGCTGCTAGACAATACAACATTGTGCTAAGAAAATACAACAACTAACCAAATCAATTTATGATACACTACTAGATCTCAATCATTGGTTTACTGCACCACTTTAATTCTTTGGTTCAAACTTTGATAGCATTGAACAACAAACTTGAAAGACGAATCAAGTTTGGCTTTAATTTGACTTACTTGTACAACTTGCAAATTGAATCAATTTCATTGTTTTCATCAGCCGCACAAAGCTTCATGCTTTTTGATCTGCTCGAGTAAAGAAAACCACTATTTGAATAACTTCATTCATTTTGAATTCTTCATTCAAATGCACGTCACAACTATCTACCAAGTCAACAATAGTAAATCTTGATTTTAGCCAAATGTAAATTTTAACGTCAGTTCCAAAATTCCACTTATTAACTGCACCAACACTTCAACTGGATTTTTTTTTTTCGATGACCTTGCATTATTTTTTTCCATTTCAAGGAATTGAGTGATAAACACATAATCAATTCAGACGGAGCATGAAAAAACGATGGCTTAACTAATGATCAACTTCTCTAGTTTCTGACACCTTCTCATGTTTCGAGCTTCCAACAACTATCTTCTGTTGCACTTGAACAACTACAACAAAATAGTGACCATTCCCAACCTTTGTTTCACCACCTATGACTTTGGTTCCTCCAATCACAAACCCTGGTTTTCTAGCTACGACCATGAAACAAACTTCGGTTCACAATCCTTTTATGAGCTATGAGGAAACTTATAGATAAAGACTAATTTTTTTAATAAAGAACTTGCAAACAATTATCACATTAAGAAAATTATTCAAAATTCAAAATTGATCAAATTATGATATATGAGTCTACAAAAAGGTTTATATACTATGGACTTTATATGTCTAAACACTAATAACGCCTTCCAACAAGTGTCTAATTAAAAACTATAGAATTACAAGAAAAATATAACATATACAAGACCCAATACAAATAAAAAACTATTACAAGGCCTAAAACCAAAATTACAAAAAAATATAAAAAATAAAATAAAATTCTAACTCCAAGCCTATTTTGTGGTCATTAAGAAAGTCAAATTCATGATTCTATCAAGATATATACGAGCTTATTTCTTTTTAGACTTCAAACTAGAAGAATATGGATCTTCCTAGATGGACATGGAACTTTTTTTTGAAGAAATTTTTCTTATTTTCTTCCTTTTCTTTGTATTTCTATTCAATAGATTCCAATATGAAATGCACTGCCTTTTAAAATCATAACATATGATCTTTTATTTGCATTCTCTTTTTTCTCTAGGATTGAACTTCTTATCGTTTCCATACTTTGCATACTTCATCATCATCTCACTTTGAATTGTATGGTTCATTGTCTACTGCTTCATAAGATTTTATAGGTGTTACTTTCCTTTTCTTTCGGACTATTTTAAGGGCAAGATTTCTTCATTTCTTTTTTGAGCATCTTTTGTAACATCTGTTAATGCATAATAAGAATTCCTACAAGCTCTTCCAATGACATAACCTCCAAATCCTTAGATACTCTCAGCATGGTTTCTTGTGCTTTCCATTGAGGCGGAAAAGTGCTCAAGATTTTATGAGGTTTATACTTCTCCTAAGAGTCTTCAAGTTGTTGATGATGACATGTAATCTGTAATCAATGAATGGAGGATTTCGTTTCCTCCATGGTAAACACCTCATATTGAAAAGTTCTTCCTCTGATAGAGAACACAACAAAATATGTCTAACTTTAACATTCATCTAGTATCTATACTTTTGCTTATCACTCCATAACTCACGTGGCACCTTTCCATTGGAATCATATGGAATAGGCATGCCATTATGCACAATATTAAATAGGTTTACATGTAAGAAAAGTAATCATTTTGAGTTTCCAGTAGTTATACTTTTCTCCCTTAAACAAGGATGGACGTTTTTTTGGCTTGTTTATCATTCTCCATAAAGTTTGTTGGATCGTACCTTTAGTCCGGTTAAGAATTAACCCCAAAGGTTACTTTAATACTAAACTAACTCTAGAAAGGGGCGAATTGAATAGAGTTTGGACTCTTTTCGACCATACTAGTCCATCTAGCACACAAACAACATAAGCATATTTTATACTCATTCATCCATACTCATGAGTTAGGTCTAATTCTCCACCAAGCAAACTACTCAACATTAATCAAATTAATGATTACATGAGTAGACAAACAACTCTTAGTTATAATGAGTACAAAAGCCACTCCTAATTATATCGACTTAACCTTCCTAAGATTAAGACCTCATAAAAAGAAATAAAAACACTTTTAAAGAAAGAAAAACTTAAGCTAATAGGGATTACTTCACTACATGAAGACAATGATTTTGTTCACCCTTAAAAAACACTTAACATTATAGGATTACAAGATGATAAAAATAGTAGAATATTGAAGTTGTATATTTATTCTCCATCTTGAATCCTTCATTTAGATTTTGCTAGATGATCGTTACAACACTTTGTTGTATTTTTTTTAATAATAATAATAATAATTATTATTATTATTTCTTGAAATGGCTTGAGAGAGACTAGTAAAAAAGTGTCTATAGTGTGAAAAATAAAATCATTACATTTAAGTAATATTAGACAAAAATATCTATATCAATAGTTCCTAATAGTAGGGATGACATTGCAGGTCAACCTGTTTTTCATAGGCCCGTCTTGCATAGAAAATGTGGATTGATTTCATTGGCCCAACCCACATAAGAAATATATATTTAATTAATAAAAAATAAATTTTTAAATAAGTTTATTTTTTTGTTTATTAAGTTAATTATTATTTTTTATTTAGATGAATAAGGTAAATGGTCTCACAATATTAATGTCATGACACATGCGTAATAAAACATGGGTAAAAATAATTATAATGATGTTTTTTATTTTCAATGAAATTTGAATTTTAATCATACTAATAAACTGACTAATAAAATATTTTATTAAATATATACATTTTTTTAAGGTAACGCATGTAAACACATGATTACTATCTAATTTAAAAATAGTATAAAGTAAGTTATAATTACCTTTTTGGTCCCTACATTAAGGGTCAATATTTAATTTGGTCTAGTGGTTTTTTAAAAAAATCAATCTTGTCCTAAGTTTTGTTAAAATGTATGCAATTTGGTCCCTTATGTTAAATTTGCATGAATAACATTAATTGATGATGATATGACACACAAAATGACATAGTGATGCACAAGTGGATTCCACGTGTAATCCAACACCTCTCTCACCCCTCCATCCATTCTCCTTCGTTAGAGCCTCATTTACATCCTCACTGAAAACCCTTTTCTATCTCGTTTTATGAAACCCACTGTCATCGCCATAGCCATCACTCTTCTCCACACTCACAACCCTAAACAAATCAAGCATGGTTTCTTCCCCAATTGTGTGTTCCTCAGCAAGAACAATCTTTCTATAGAGTCCCCCCTTTGGTGATAAGAGCATCCATCAATTCGGTGCTTAAATCATCATAAAAATCTTAACTAGTGTGAAAGCGAAGTTAGAAGAAAATCACCCATATGTAGAGGTTCTTCATTTCCTTCGTGCATATTTAGTCTCATTGATTTCTCTTCATATGGGTGTTTGTTTATTGGATCTAAGTTATTATAAAATTTGATCTTTTCACGCATCATATGGTTATCAAACATTTACATGTTCTGGGTAATCGAGAATAGTTGCCTCAGGTTTCACACTCCCAATTTTAGGGTTTATGTCAATTGTGTTTGGTGGATACCCTTTTGACTCCAAATGAGCTTGATCGCAAAAGGATTGGTTCTTAGCGATCACAGTGTTCAATTTAATAAGTTTTGGGATCAATTCTTTTTTTAGGGAATATTTTCTTTTTACCTGTGAGATTTATACTTTTAAATTTTATTTTTTTAATGGTGTTGCAAGAATAACATAGCAGGATTTTGGTGTTACTGTGTTTAGAATAAAGAATTGTGAAGGGCATGTGTGGTTATTATATCAACAAACTCCACATCATCCTCACCATAACAATAATATGATTGAAACAAAAAATGAATTGGTCGACAACTTTGCTCTCCGACGATGCTTGGTATGAGTGTGGAGAAGAACACAACTGCACTGCAAATGCGCCAACACCAAAACCCCAATGAAGGACACAAAAAATCCTAACAACAAAATCAAAATGGCCTAATCAGTGTTTTCAATTGAACCCTTGTTCTTCTTCTTCTTAATCTTATTTCCCCAATTTCGTTATGCCTAAACCATAATATAATACTATATTTAAATTTTATTATAAAAAAGACTAAGGTCTGATTATTGCATTTAATATTTAATGAGTACTAAAACCTAAATAATCTATGCATTTTTGAAAGAAAAAAAAAACACATTATTAAAACACTATTATGAATTAGGGATTAAAGGAAGTTTTTTCTCACACCTCCATGCATTTCTTCTTGCACCCCATACTTAAAAACAATACTTAAATTACTCTTTGACATTTTTCATTGAATATTTTTTCTTTAATTCCGGAATTCGTGAGTTATAGAAACTGGAAGTTAAAATTTGTGTTTCAGATTGTACAATATTTCAAAATTGCACAATCCAAAATACAAAATTGTATTTCATATTATAAAATTTGGATTGGATAATTATAGAATTGTTGAGAATATAAGGTTGCAAGAAGAAATTATAGGGATACAAAAAGAAATTTTTGGATTTTTAGGATATGCGGACCAATCCGCCCCACCTAGCACTTGGTTTGCGCGGGCTGTGGGTTATTCGGGGGCAGACCTAAGCGGGTCAGCAGGTTGAAATAGGTAGTTCGTCCAATGTTTTTTCTCAGTGGGCAGCAAGCTAGCACACACAATTCGCTCCTCTATGCCATCCTAACTCAATGGACATGTTATGATGTTATGTAAAAGAACATATCTACAGAAAATGCTCATCCCATTAGGGTGTTTTTTCTTGCACCCCATCATTTTTTTAAATCTCAAATTTACGCTTTGTGTTTTATTTCAAAACGCAACTTTCATGGTAGTGTGTGGATTGCAAGTTGGATCGTGGAGGTTGCTGCAACAAAGGTTGAGTTTGACGGAGGTACGATGGAGGTGTTGAGAAGGCTTCATTGGTGGTTTGAGGTAAAAAAATGAGGTGTGTTGTATTGTTTTGGGGCAGTTATGGTGGCGTGGAGGTTTCTGGAAATCAGGTTCAAGAATTTGTATCATGGAAAGGTAAAATAAATTTTGGAATTGGAAATCCGTAAGTGAAAAATGCATTCTAGAATGGGTACTCCATAATGCAAAGTTGTTTTCCATAATAGACATTCTGGAAGAGAAAAAAAAACTATTTCGTAACACATATTTTGACTTTCAAAAGGATAAATATGGAAGGTAAAATATGTGTTCCAAAAAGGGGATTATGAAAAGTTTTTTCTCTCTCTTATGCAATGCCTATTATGAGAAACAAGTTTTTACTATTTTGTTGGAATTTCTTGTTAGGTTATTTTACAAGAGTATTTTGGAGAATACTGTAAGGTTTTACCCAGGATTATATGATGAGGTTGATGTGTGGAAGGGACTACATGATGTCGATATTGAACAATCAATATCTTGTAAAACATTAGACATTATATGCAAGCCACATGAGTACATACATCATTCCAAGTAACACATAACATTTTATTATACAAAATCAGACACTGATTTAAGAAAAACATTGAAAAATAAACAAAAGCATGTTTCTGTAATAGGCTTTCCAAAACTGATTTTCGAAAGGACTTTTCTAGAATAGGATTACGAAATTCCAAATCCAGAAGCCTATACGAAAAGTTCATTCCAGAAAGCAGTTACAGAAAGCCTATTATGAAAACATGTTATGAAATTCTTTATGGAATTCAAATTGCATACACTCCCCAATGCCTTTTGGATTTACCATTTTCACAAAAAGTCCAAATTAGGGATTCCAAAAGTAAAAAAAAAAAACAAAAAAAACTATATCTTACCTTTTTTCTTTGACGAACAACAACTCCAAACCCTCCCTCTAACTACTGAAAAGCAACCAAAATGCACAAAAGTTTTTGTATGTCCACCAAAATCACAAAAAATGCTCACCGGAACAGTGTAAACAAAAAAAGGCAAAGAAGAGGGAAGGATGCATTGTGCTAGGTTTATTTAAAACCTCCAAAATTATTTTTGCCATTTCATGTTTTTATGAGATGCAAAAAAAAAATAAAAATGTTGGGGAATGAGGGGTGCAGGAAGAAACACTCTTCCAATTAAGCCTTAGTGTATAATGCCACCAATTCTAAAGCCCAAACTTCTGACCATATGTTATCACTAAATTCTGCCACATGCACCAGTCGGCCATCAACTATCATCAACACATCATAAACCTAAGTAACCCATCTCGTTCTTAATTAAGTAACTCCATGTCCCATAAAACCTAATACAAAATAAATAAATAAAATTTGATCTATACACAATTTTAAAGTATTTTTTTTAACTGATATCGCTATACCACATCACGAATTCTTCACATAAAATTGTACTCTAAACAATATTTATCCAATTTCATAATAAAAAAATTATTCATTATTATAATTACAAAGTAATTGTACTATTTTAGTATAAAAGCATCTAACCTACTATATAAGTATAAGATAACAATAACCTATCAGGATATCACGATTACACTAATCAACCGTGGTGTCACCATTAGAATATGTATCTTATTCTCTCCAATTTTTTTATTCGGTTTTCTTTTACTTTATCATGTGTTTGAGTTAATCTGTTTGATTCCCAGATTACTCTCTGGTGCAATTGTTGCATTATTTGGTGTGTATTTCGATGTTATTTTGCTGTTCTTACGTGAGGGACATTGGGCTCATCCCATATTTGCTTGAGCATTGTCTTCAAAAATTACTATTTACACTCCTGATTTCTAATGTACTTCTCCTTTTATACTTTTAAAATTTTTACTTCTAAAAGTCCCTTCTTTTTATGTCTCCATATGAATTAGAACTTCACCACATTACACATTGAAATGAGAGCATGAGAGGTGTGGTGAATAGTAAGAGTCTATTGTTTTGTTTTTCACAGGCCTCAACATTTTTGGTATTTTCTTATTGGACTGTTTCTTCCTGCACCTCCATAGATTCTTCTGCCACCCCATTCAAAACTTAAAAATACTTTTTTATCCTTCTTGTGTCGCTCCCATAGAGTAGCTTCCGGATTGTGTAATCCGCACACGCATTTAAAAAAAGACTTTCGGATTATGTAATCCAAAAGCTAAAAAACAATTTCAGATTACATGATCCAGAAACTAATCATGCATATGAAAAAAAGGTTTTCAGATTATGTAATCTGCAAGCTAATTACAAATTTGTAAAAAAAAATTTAGATTATGTAATCTAGAATATTACAGAAGGGTATTTTTAAAAATATGAAAATTTATGGAGGTGAGAGAAGAATGTATGGAGGTGCAGAAAGAAACAACCTTCTTATTCTTATTGTTGTGAACCTGAACCTTTCGGCGTAAAAGAAAACCAGAACTAATAATTTTGAAAAAGTATCATGTATAAAAAACATGTTTCAGAAATTCTTGTATGAAAAGCTCTTTCTAAAGTATATCTTATGTGCTGCAAAACATGATTTTGAAATTTTATTCCAAAAATCGTTTCTAAAATCTTGTTTTGAAAAGTTTGTTCTAAAATATCTTTAGAATAAATAATATAAAAGTTAAAGGCTAGAGTGGTCATTTTAAAATGTTTGGGGATGAAATTAGAAACTATAGGGTGGAGTAAGAAAACCATGTCCAAATAAATTTGATTTCAATATTGATGCATAACATTTAGATTAGTTTTTATTTAAAAGAAACATCGAGATTAGGTTTTTTTCCCATTTCAAGTTCTCGTCTTTATGTTATTTTTATCCTATTTTATTTTATTTATTTTTTTCTGTTTGTGAACTAATAGTGAAATTAATATAAAACAAATTTAGCACTCCTCTTACCATTTATTTGTTCTTTTGACAAGTAAGTTTGTTATTAAAAAAAAATTAAAAGATAGTCACTTCTATAATTTAATAAATTGGACACACTTTGAGTTATGAAAATTTGGTTATGTAAAATTTAATAATAATGAAATCTTTAAATAATGTCAATCAACAATACCTTTTTTTATTGATAAAACTATGTAAAAGCAAGCTTAGTCTCATTCCTCATGATTCATTTCTAAAGAATTAAATTAAAATAAAACATGATCCATAAGCTCTTTATAATTAAAAAAGAATTTATTTTGTGAATAACCTTAACAAGTAAAAGGAAAATACAATTTTTATTTTACAATCTCAAAACTTGTTCTCCACCAATAATTTGATAAGTTGTCTTCAGCATTTCAAGGTCTGCCAAGAGAGAAACCCTATTTGAAGATATTAGAATAAGTTAAGCACCCGAAAGCATGCAAGAGAGAGATGTAAGGACACAACTATTTAAGTTAGTTGAACAAACGAGTAATGTGAATAATGATTTTTAAATCGGTTTTAATTTTAATAAATGTAAAAAGTGTTTTATTTTCATAAGTTCACGTAATTTTTTTTACTTATTTTATATACTGTTTATTGAGAATACACATTTAATATTTCTTACTAATATTTTGTTCCAGCAAAAAATAATACAAAAAAATTAATGTGTTGAATTGTTTATATCCAATTTTATTAGGGTATTTTTTTCTGCACCCTACATTTTCTTCCTGCACCCCTACATTCTTTGTAGTACCAAAATTATTTGGCAATTTCTCCTTCCACCATATCAATTTCAGCATGCACCCAATCAGCTCTAGAAAATGACAAAAATACTCTTCCTAAATGATTGAAAATAACCTTACACAAAAATGGGAAAATTTATTTTTGAATCTTTTATGTGAAATATTTTAGATTTCAATTTTCGGAACATATTTTTGAATTCTGAAATTTTTTATCCGGAATGTATTTTTA
>Ga0123342_1008425_pt1 | contig 12991 bp, 13 predicted proteins | sample Turbeawhitnodule_FD_89960 | JGI IMG/M metagenome (GOLD analysis project Ga0123342, IMG submission 89960) | Root nodule microbial communities of legume samples collected from Mexico - Turtle bean Mexico white nodule | ecosystem: Host-associated > Plants > Roots > Nodule | place: Mexico: Nepantla...
AGGCATTAGGAAATAATGGAAGGTTGTTTTCTCTTTTTGTAATATCTTTGTTAGAAGGTGCTTAGAGGGAAACATAAGACACCTCTTTTGTAAAAGCATCTTTAGGTCTTTAGTTTAGGGAAAATTTGAAGCTAGGGGGGTGTGAGCTTAGTAGAGAGGTGTGGGCATAATAGGGAGGTGCCAAACTAAGAGAGGAAGTCACACCTTCCTCGTGCTCTAAGTTGGCGCCACTTTTATGTCATTTGGGGGGAAATTTGAGTTTAATTAGCTTTTCATTTCAGCACCTCTTAGGCTATAAATAAAGGTGCTTGCCATTGTAAAAATCAGATTGGAAATTAGCAATAGAGAAACTCTACTCAATTTGACAGAGAATTTGTGAGAACTTGTCTTCTCCTTCACCTTGTCTTATCTTGAGTGTATTTGGTTCTCTCAAGTGGCGGCACTAGCTCACTCATCTTGGAGCCTTCATCCTCTAAGTGGCGTGATCATCAAACCACAGCATCCATCTCCATAAGTTCTTCTTTCTTTCATCTCCAATATCATATGAAGCATAAACATGTCTTAGTTTCTTTTGTTCGGTTCATCTTCCTTTTCTTGCACTTATGTTCGGATGTTTTCAATTGTTTCTGTTTTGATTCGGTTCTTTAGCTTCTTTTCATAATCTGTTCGGTTCTTTTGCTTTCTTAAGAGTTTCAATCGGTTCTTTTGCCTTTTTACACAATTTGTTCGATTCAATTGACAATAGATGGATCTTCCATATGAGTTTGGTGTTTGGTGCAAGTTTTGGTGAGTTCTTGAAACATAGAACCTTGATCCAATTCTATTAAAAGTGCCTAAGTTATCTCCAACTCAAGATGATTCCATAGAATGTCAAACCCTAAACACTGATGGTACCTTCAATATTGTTACCAACAACAACACTGATGGTACCATCAGTGTTGTTACCATCAGTATTGTTACCACAACCAACACTAATGATACCATCAGTATTGTTACCACAACCAACATTGATGGTACCATCAGTATTGTTACCATCAACAACACTGATGGTATCATCAGTCTTGTTACCACCAACAACATTGATGGTACCATCAGTGTTGTTACCACCAACAACACTGATGGTACCATCAGTGTTGTTACCACCAACCAACATTGATGGTACCATCAGTGTTGTTACCAACAAGAACACTGATGGTACTATCAGTATTGTTACCACAACCAACACTGATGGTACCATTAGTATTGTTACTACAACCAACACTGGTGGTACCATCAGTATTGTTACCACCAACAACATTGATGGTACCATTAGTATTGTTACCACAACCAACACTGATGGTACCATCAATATTGTTACCACAACCAACACTGATGGTACCATCAATATTGTTACCACAACCAACATTGATTGTACCTTCAGTATTGTTACCACCAACAACATTGATGGTACCACCGCCCATAACCTAATCAGCGTTGGTCTACCCAACAGCATTTTATAAGCAGAGGAGGCATTGACGACAAGGTATCTGATACTCTTCGTACGCGACGTGGTGCCATCCGTGAAGGTTGTCCTCAGTTCTAAGTATTCGCGCACTTCTTCTTGGTCTCCTCCGAAACTGTACAGATAGCCACCATAGGGCCTCAGCATGTTTGAGGATAGTTGCAGTTTGTTGAAAGTTGTTTAGAACATTACGTCAGCCGAGCTTCCGTGATCTACTAGCACACGGTGCACCTTCCTTCCTGCGGTTACTGCTGAGATCACCACTGGATCGTTGTCATGGGGGAAAACGTCCTCAAGGTCGGCCTTGGTGAAGACCAGGTCGACATTGAAGGCGTCGTCGGTCCTTTGTGCTTCTACCGACATCACCGTTCGTGTGTATCTCCTCCGCTGAGAAGCAGTACAACCACCTCCCGAGAACCCCCCCCCCCCTTGCGATAGTGTGAACCTCAACATGCACAGGGACTTCGTGCCCCGGGCCACCCCCTGCTGCCGCCACGTCCTCGATTCCCGACTTTTCTTGCAAGTAATTCCTCAAGAGACCGTTCTTCACCAACTCGTCTAGCTGGTGTCCTAGTGCTAAGCAATTGCGTATGGGATAGCCAAATGCTTGGTGGAATTCGCACCAGGCGTTCTTGTTGAGGCCGAGTCTTGGGATGAGGTCATTTAATTCTTCCACAAAGTCCCTCTCGCGTCCCCTGGCATAAGGCTTCCTTTGTTGATAGGGTTGCTGCTTCACGGGGGTTTTCGTCTCTGTCGTTTCCTCGTGCACCCTTAGGGTTTGAGGACGACCTGTCACGCCGGGCGCATGGGAACCACGCATGTGCGCTTTTCGCTAACTTTTTCTTCCGCCACAATATGAGCCACCGCGCGGCACCTTATTTCGGCGAAGGTCTTAGGGTGGTTTCGGATGAGTGACTCGCTGAAGGGTCCTGGCACAATGCCCTTCCTGAACGTGTGCACCATCATCCTTTCGTCTTTGAGGTTCAACCTCACTATCTGTGCTCCAAAGCGGTGGAGGAACTCCTTCAAAGACTCTCCTTCATACTGTCTTACATCAAAAAGATCATAAGAGACAGACAAGGGAGCCCGATTCGCAATGTATTGTGCCCTGAACAGCTTTGTAAGTTGTTGGAACGATGTTACATGGCCATCAGGGAGGCTGATGAACCAGTCCATCGCTGTTCCCGCCAGAGTGCTCATGAAAAACTTGCATCTCACCGCATTGGAGCCCCCCACCAGCATCATTTGCGTATGGAAAGTCGTGAGGTGGGCCTCCGGGTCCTTTGTACCAGTGAAGGTCACCTTGGGCCCTATGAGCGTGGTTGGTATCGCTGCATCCACGATCTCTTGTGAGAACAGCGTCGGGAACTCCCTGGGCGGTGTCGCAGGCTCCTGATCTGCACCTTCACACTCACCTGCACGGGTTTGCAGATCTCTGCATAGTTCTTCGCTCATTGCTTGTGACGCTACCAGGTCAGCTTGGATGCGTTCTTGGTTTGCTCACGACGCGGCCATCTCTTCCTGAAGGGCTCGCATCGTCACTTTTTCGTCCATAATCTATGCGTTTGCACGTGTCGTTCCTGTGATGAATGCCTGAAAACACAAAGACAAAGGGTGCCCTAGAGGCCATTTGCACTCCGATGCTCAAGTCAGTACTAGGGCTAGGAAACACCAAACTGTATCACTGTCACTGTGTCTGTTAAGCGGCACAAGGGAATAGCGTACCTTGCCAAGTTTGTTACCTTACTATTTATAAACTGAAACTAGGGTTTCCTCTTTACCAAAAATGGGCTTTTCTGATGGGACGGGCCCAACACTGTTGTTACCCTACTCTTAGGATAACCTAGCGCGTGGGGTCCCTAACTGAAGTGCAACCTCTGACGGGGTGATCACCCTGGTGCCTCCTCGTGCACCTGATCTCTGGGGTCACTTGCCTCCGGGAGTGCCCTAGCTGTTCACGAGCCATGCATGCAGCTCGTCCCTGGAACACGACCTTCACAGGTCATATCTTTCCAGTGGCTCTATACTTATGTTACGTCTAAACGCGTCATCCACTCTACACTCATGGACCCTCGTGACCTAGGCTTCTCCCTTACTGATAACTGGTGTGTGGTCTGGGATCCATCTCTCATGGCCCAGCTCTATTGTTTGGGCCCCGATGTCCGACCTCTCCACACTGTCTAGTGGCATGTCGGTACATCCTGGCGACCGATGTCTGACCACTCTTTGGCGCACGTGTTTTGCTTGATACTGGCTCACGCCGCTCGTGGGACCCCGCTTACGTGGCACCAACATTACCAGTGGTCAACAACGCCCAAGGACTGGTCGGTACAGCAACTATCTCATTTGATGACGACATGTTGTACACTTTTGGATCTTTCAATTGATTTCTAAATAATCGCAATGTAAAATCTGATGGTGTATCCTCAATAGACAAATCTCTTACACTTCGAAAGGATTTAGCAAGAACATTGTATTGATCAACCATCTTTATGAAATCACCAATCAAGGATTTGTCAAGTATGGATTTATTGTTAGTTGACCTAAAACCATATGCAACAATTTAACAATAAACATTGAGATCATTGGAACATTTAGATAGCAGTAAATACAAACATACTTACTCAAAATGGCTCATTCTATTACTTAATTCATTCTTTGTATCATATATATACAACTGTGCAAACTTAGGATTGGAATCTGCAACTGGTAACAAACTTCAAATACGGTGATAATTTTGCCCACTATGAACTAAGGAGGTGCAGAACCATTATTATAGAAGAACCAATCTTTCCACCTATTGAATTAAATGAAAACATACTATTGTAAGTTGTAATGTTATCTAGGAAATGCTTGCTTCTAGGATCTTCACCGTTTAATAAATTGTTTAGTAGTTCTGGAGGTCTTTGTAAAAAGGGTAGTTGTACTTTTTCCTTTTGGCAACATATAGAAAATTTCACTTCTCCTGAACGTTTTGTTATCAACACGCTCTTCATACTAGAGAATAGCTCCACAATGAACACATTCAATTGAAGGTTCACCAACATGAAGAACTTCTGAAAATTACAAAAAAATCAGATAAAACGTTACACTGCAATCGGGACTTATATTACGATGTACTATGAACCAAGTAATAATAATGTGCTAACCTTGCAATTCATATTTTGAATATAGTTCACTTCTAAAATTGTTGTGTACATCATCTGACATAATAAGAATCATATTTATACATGGGAACAGTTTTGTATACAATATAAGGAAACATGTTAAAGATACTTGTATGATTTACCATTATTTTGAAAATTTGGAGACCGTTCACCATAATGTAATGTTTTGCTAATCGAATTTATTATGTTCAAAGGATATCTAATAGCTTTCTTTTGACAGACAGAGTAAGAATGGTGTACAACTTCAGAACATTGAACATATTCAATTCTTCCTGTATAGAAAAAAATTATTGATATCAACACTATGTACATATAAAAAGTAATTAATAAAATCATATGGGGCGTATACAATGACAACCTCTGTGCTCTTCATCAATTCTTGTTGGCTACTTCAATGTATTCAACAATTTATTCAAAGATAGTTGATATAATTTTTTATTTGACATAAAGTCAGATGACTTTTGAACTTTGGAACATAAAGAAGATATTTGTGACGCTATTGGAGTATTTGTCATCAATGTTTAAAATAAGATAAGACATATGACAAATGCACTATTAATTGAAATCTATAACAAATAATAATGTTTCCAAATCAATCAAATTTCAAGGTTTAAGACATCACTTACTACAATTCAAATATGATAATGGTTTCCTTTGTGCAATTGATTGTAGTCTGTTTTGATAAGAAGAAAATTTAACTGCGAGTAAATGATATTATAAACAATGAGTAATTTATATAATAATATGCAATATCCCTATATAAGAAAGGCCTTAAGACTTACTTGTACTTAAAGGAGATGAGGGTTGCCTATACTCTAAATCGGATATTGCATTCTATGAAAAATAACAATCTTCTCCATGATTAGTAGTTGTTAAGTTCCTTTGGATTGTGTATTCTCGGTTAAAAACCATTTTCATTTTCTTTGTTGGATTGTGGTATGATTTGTAAGGGACATCTGCAGTGCACTTTTCATTTTAATACATTAGCACTAAATAACAACAAACTAACAGAATCTCATGTACCTGTTGTTAAAAAAAATTGATTCTCCAAAAAAAATTGTGGTTGTCTAAGGACTTTGTTTGGTGTAATTCTGATTTGAAGTAAATGAAAAAAATTAAGTCCTCAAGGATAAACTTAAATTGTATATTACAAAAAAGATAAACACCATATGAGGTTCTACCTGTAACTTTGGTAACCTTTCTATGTAACTTATTATGAAGGATGATCTTCCTTCAGTTTCTTGTAGACTTTGACTCATCTGGATCCATATGCATATACGACTGTTAATGAAGTTCAATTAGTAGTTAAATGGTTTCCTTTGTGCAATTGATTGCAGTGTGTTTTGATTAGAAGAGAAATTAAGTGTGAGTAAAAAATATTATAAACAATCAATAATTTGTATAATGATATGCAATATCACGTTATAAGAAAGGCCTTAAGACTAACTTGTACTTAAAGGACATAAGGGTTTCCTATTCTCTAAGTCTGATATTGCATTCTATGAAAAATTACACTCTTCTCCGAGATTTGTAGCTGTTAAGTTTTTCTTTTTTGGGTTGTATCCTGTGGGGTAACAACAATGGCAGATTCCTCTATTAGATTTTTAAATGAATTATCATGTGCATCTGCATGAAAATTTTAAATTTTTATATTCAAAATGTTAGCAATTAATTTATAAAACTTTGATTCTAAACTCCTTCAAATATACCGCATATAAGACCAAACCTGAAATATACATAGTTTTTCTGTGTAAGTTATCATCTCTTGACAAACACAACTCTTTTGTACTCTCTTTGTCAGAAACAGCCTTATGTGTGTACTTTAATCCATATGAAATAATTGTTAACTTATTCCTTTGGATTGTGGATTCTTGCTTAAAAATCATCTTCATTTTCTTTGTTGGATTGTGATTTGATTTGTCACTGACATCTGCAGTGCAGTTTTCATTTTAATACATTAGCACTAAATAATAACCAACAATCTGAACCTCATCTAGCTATTCTTAAAACAGAATTTGCTTCTCCAAAAGAAATTGATGTGGTATAAGGACTTTGTTTGGTCTAATTTTTTATCTCAATAAATCAAGTAATCAAGGATAAACTTAAATTGTATATTACAAAAAAGATAAACACCATATGATGTTCTACCTGTAACTTTGGTAGCCTTTCAGTGTAACTTATTCTGAAGGATGATCTTCCTTAGATTTCTTGCAAACTTTGACTAATCTGGATCCATATGCATATATGGCTGTTAGTGAAGTTCAATTAGTAGTTAAATGGTTTCCTTTGTGCATTTTATTGCAGTGTGTTTTGATTAGAAGAGAAATTAAGTGGGACTAAAGGATATTATAAACAATCACTAATTTATATAATGATATGGAATATCACTTTATAAGATAAGCCGTAAGACCAACATGTACGTAAAGGACATGAGGGTTGCCTATTCTCTAAGTCCTATATTGTATTATGTGAAAAATTACACTCTTCTCCAACATTTGTAGTTGTTAAGTTTTTCTTTTGTGTTGTATCTCGTGGGGTAACAACAATGGTAGGTTCCTCTGTTAGATTTTTGAATGAACTGTCATGTGCATCTGCATGAAAAAATTTCATTTTTATATTCAAAACGTTAGCAGTTAATTGATAAAACTTTGATTCTAAGCTCCTTCAAATATACTGCATATAAGACCAAACCTGAAAATATTCATAGCTTTTATGTGTAACTTTGCATCACTTGACAAACACAACTCTTTTATACTCTTTATGTCAGAAACATCCTTTTGTGTGTACTTTAATCCATATGACATAGTTGTTAACTTATTCCTTTTGCTTGTGGATTCTTGCTTAAAAACCATCTTCCTTTTCTTTGTTGGATTGTGGTTTGATTTGTCACTGACATCTGCAATACAGTTTTCATTTTAATACATTAGCACTAAATAATAACCAACAATCAGAACCTCGTCTAGTTGTTCTTAAAACAGAATTTGCTTCTCCAGAAGAAATTGATATGGTTTGAGGACTTTGTTTGGTCTAATTTTTATCTCAACTACATCAACAAATCAATTCATCAAGGCTAAGTTAAATTCTATATTACAAAAAGATAAACGGCATATGAGGTTCTATCTTTAAGTTTGGTAGTTTTTTGTGTAACTTATTCTAAAGGATGATCTTCCTTCGGTATCTTGCAGACCTTGACTCATCTGGATCCATATGCATACACCGTTGTTAGTGAAGTTCAGTTAGTTGTTAAATCATTTCCACAAAACAATTTTTCAAATGGTTGGTGACAAGTTAAAGGTTAGAGTGGGAATATCCAAATCTTCTTTCTTATATGCACTTTGACTTGCTTAAATTTGGGTTATTCCAATGTTGTGCATAATAATGACTTATTTTAATGTAAGTTTGTACTGCATCATATACTTATTCTGCTCAAGTAAAAACAAATTAGGCTACACAACAAAGATTTACAAAATACAGTCAAATTGTATTAATAATAAAGTACAGGGGAAAGTTGTCTGCACATTCCAAAAATTATAAATATTGCTGACAAAGATTTAAAAAGCAAATTTTATGAAAAGTTCTACACAAGATTGTTTATTGATATTGGTAGCTTCCCAAGGTAGATATTGAACGTGTCATATTGTGCAGAAAAATAACTTATTTTAATGTAATTATGTGCTTGAAGTGCTTTTTTATGTACCATTGAATGTTGAATGTAGTGATATAAGCAGTACTATTCTCATCTTTACTTGATTTGACCACAGTATCAATGTTACTATCACTATTGTTTTGGGGCAGGTTGTGCTTCACCATTTGTTTTTTGATATTCAAAACAAATTGCTCATTCCCTTCCAATTTGGAGATGAAATCAAAACTCTTGTCTTTAGCTTAAATATGCATAATGTCTTCGAAGGAGATGGTTTTTTAGGAAATTTGTTTTCAGAAGTACTTGAAGCTTGTGCAGCATGGTGTTAATGTCAAAATTCAACAACTCTTACAAAAATTCATCTTAGCTGACTTGAATTTGAATTTGAGGTACACGGTTGATGACATATTTAATACATTACTCTTGTTTAAAAAAGATCAATAAAGTTTTTCGGTAGTCGGGCAATACATTCATCATACTATCACTACACAAAGGATGTTTGAGTTCAAATACATAGGTTAAAGTCATGAATAGCATAGCAAATTTGACAAGTATAAATAACAGTATGAAGATGTAGACTGCTACTAGGCACATCATTGACTTATTCACATTAATAATCAAATGTCAAATGAATTACACATGTCTAAAATATTGTATGTCTAATTCATATTTCATATGTGTTTTAAAAAAACTGTACAAACAACTTCAGTCACCTAACTCGATTGATCAGAAACTTTGCCAAATTAAATATTATTATACATTAACAGTATTCAATCTTATAACAATGTCTTGGAACATTCTGGTTCAACTCTACAACTTTGTTATGACAAAACTTTCAGCATACTTCACAATCTTCAGCCATTCAGGAACCAAACAAACAAACCTACAAAATAGCAATACAAAACTATACAATGCAACATAACATGTTATACATAAGACTAATCATAATATCCTCAAAACATCAAATAGTTCTTAAATTGTTTTGCATACAGTTCAAATCTACTGCAATATTACATACGTAATGTAATTTGTCTCATATCCTCAAAACATCAAATGTCACTTCTCAATTTTGATAGTTATTTTGAATGTCTTAAGTGGCACATTGTCTTGTGAAACTTGCACCAGGGGTGGAGATTGTCTCTTAAGTGGAGTCACTATAACATTGTCATTGCTCAAATCAACTATTTGAGATTGGGACTCATTGCATTCACTCCCAAACTTAGGGAACAAATCATGTTTCAATACACACATGTTCAGAAAAAATCTTTTCAATTAATGTTATTGTCTATCACAATTTATTTATACCTCTCTGATGTTCTCACAGGAAGCATCAATCAAAGCCAGCTTTCCTTTTCCATTATTACCATCCTGGTCATATATTTCCTTATCAAACAAATGATGATTTAAAGAAATCAGTAAAGAACATATATTTTATATTTTATATTACACACATACTACACGACAACATAACTTACTAATGACTTGTTATTGTCACTGATGAAACGTTGAATGATCTCTTCATCCACACAATTTTTTTTTAACTTTAAATGTTTGCTCAAACCTAAAGCCTTTATCCATTTTTTAATAAACCTTGAACAAAGCCTTTTTGTCCAATATTTCTGCAAATTCTTTTGGAAGATTTCCGTTCTTAAAAAAATGAAATTCAAATTAACCAATGAATGGGTTATATATAATTCACATTTGTATAATTCACATGTAAAGGTGTGCAACGATAACCTTATCATGGCTTTCAAATATTTCAACACATGATTTATTCAGTAGGAAGCTTACTTCTTTGTCAAAAATCATGAAATTTGTAGAATCAGTGTCATCGATCACACGAAGTTGCACTTTATACCTGACATACAAATACAATATGATCAAAGCAAACATCATTATTGTACTGAATAAATCAGTAACATATATTTCAAAGCGTGTACCTAAGGGTGACCTTCATTACGTGCTTATTGCATTTTTACAAAAAAACATTTTGGAGTCGAGGTACACTGCCTTGTTACACAGCATATTTTATAGTTGCAAGAACTATGAATGTGTTGACCTGTTTCAATAAAATGTAAATATGAGTCAAATCAACCAAGATCAAGAATTTAAAATATATAATGAGGTTTACTTCTCTACAATCCTTCAACCCTGCTATGGTGTTCCTGGCGATGGTCTGAAGAAACTCATTTTCAGGAGTTTGCCTTGAAGATTCACACAGTTGGCTGAGCCTCTGGGATGGAGAGTCTATTGTTTTTAACATCCTTTACCATTAAAACAAAATTAGAATGCTTTCAAACGCCTTTTCAACAATATCAAATCATGATATGTCTAAAGTACCTTTTGTTTAACAGTACGGCTTCTTCAAACAGTACATTGTATTCCACTCTTCTGCAATCAATATAGTTCTGGACATAGATGTTTTCTATATAATAAAAATTAACATTAACATGTAAGAACATTTTTAAATCCAAACTAATAACAAATAATAGTAAAAAAAAGATACTATGATTCATCCAAAATGACACCTCTGAACAACTTGACTTTGGAAAATTCTATAGATATGACTACATTGTCTACTTCCCCAGTTGAGAGGAATGCATTTAACTGATCTACATAATTCCCAAAAAGGGTGCATTGAATCCTAAAACTTCTCTCACAAAACAATTTTGTTAGAATGTCAATTTAAAAAAAAAAACAATGATGAATTCAAGTTAGACCTTTACCCATCACAATCTATGGAGATGACATTCATTTTGGTAACTTCTTTGTCAACTCCCGCTCTGTGCCAACTCTAATCAGAATTCCAATTATATCCACGTAAAGCACTAATGAAGTTAATAATAGTAAACTTTTACTGAAAAGGTACCCTAAAACAGCTTAAAAGTTAATTTAACTAACCCATTAAAAAGTCGGTGTCAAAGCCTGAAGCAAAAAGCAGTGAAAAAGATGTGTAATGTGGTTTAGTTTGTGGTACCACTTCATTAGCCAATAAAGATACCTTTGTTCCATATTGAAATTTAATCTTATAAGAATGTTTGGTTGTTTTGTAAGATCCTAAATTGGATGCCACATTAAACGATTGGATGGAATACACATGACCTTCACATATCTTACTCTGGAATTTATATATAAGTGTCCTCCTCACGGATGCATGGATTCGTACTCCTTAAAAAACCCATAATCAAATCACGTTCAAAAGCAACACATATAAAATATATGTATATCAGAAATCAGAGTTTTATGAAAAACTTACTTGTGCATCATGTAGCACCATCTCCAACGAAAAAGAGATTTTATGTTTGGTGAAATCTTGCATAGACCATAACCGTAAGACTCTAATAACCACATTCCATGATTCCTTTGTTGAATTAACTTCGTTTAAGACATTGATTGTTTGATCTAATTTCAATATAGACATAGTGTATAGTGTATTCCACAAAATAGAGAAAAAAGTTTTACTTAGAGAGCACAATGCTGAAGTTCATTTAAATAGTATAGTGTCTACATTGCCTACCTGTAGAGCACACCTTCAAATCCACTTCTTTTTATGCTTTCCATATTGAACTTTGAATGTGTCAGCCAACTTTTAACACTGTTAAGGTAAACCCAACGCACAACTTTTTTAGAGCACACAATTCATAGCTACATCACATTGCCTACAATAAGTCTGTTATATCGAAAAGCAATTTCGCACATACTTTTCATACTATTGCATAAAATATTGATTAATGTGCACTGTTGTCCTAAACCTCATTCAAATAATGTAATGAATTGAGACAAAATTAGTGCAGCTTTTGTGATACTTCCCAAAATCCACTTTTTATTTGCCAATCAATTTCAACAACGTTGGGGAACGCCCAAGCCAGACCTTTTACTCTACCACCAAAAACTTCATAGGATTCGCAGCTTTGGCAATTGGTTTACTTCATGCAAAACATCAGGTTGCATTATACATTGATCAATGTGCAAATACTCATAAAATAATTAAATAATTAATACGTTAAAGTATTCTAAAAATATATATTACATTAATTTTAATTTATAACAGTAAGTCCTACAAATACTCTTAAATTATTTCATGTGATGTGGTACTTAAATAAAAATTTGAATATAAATTTGAAATAAATAAAATTTATAAATTATTCAAATTTTTAAACAAATACAAATCCTAAATTACTTAATAAATACAAATACTATATTACTTAATATCCTACTTAATATAACATTTCTATATATATTATAATGTCCCACTTAAGGTCCTACTTAATATAACAAGTAATCAGAAGATAATTAAATAATTTCAATTATTTATACGTTAAAGTATTCTAAAAATATACATTATATTAATTTTAATTTGTAACAATACGTCCTAAAAATTAGGAGTGGCAAAGCGGGCCAGCCCGCCCCGCACTTGGTCCGCAAAAATGCGGGTTGGGTTGGCCCGCCCCGCAAAGTTATTGCGGGTTAGAATTCCCGATCCGCCCCGCATAAGAGCTGGTCCGCGGGTTTGCGGGCTAGCCCGCGTTTTTTTTTTAAAATTAAATATATATTTTTTTTACATTTTGTTCTTAAAAAATTGTCAAATTAAACCTATATATTTGTTACTATCAAATCCAAAAAAAAATTTCTTCCTTTTCAAACATAGTCAAACATCAAAAAATTAAACATTAAGATAAA
>Ga0123342_1008426_pt1 | contig 12989 bp, 13 predicted proteins | sample Turbeawhitnodule_FD_89960 | JGI IMG/M metagenome (GOLD analysis project Ga0123342, IMG submission 89960) | Root nodule microbial communities of legume samples collected from Mexico - Turtle bean Mexico white nodule | ecosystem: Host-associated > Plants > Roots > Nodule | place: Mexico: Nepantla...
ATGCTTTGGATTCAATCAAGAGTGGATTACAAAACTCAATCTACCCCAGATCCTATCTAAGACAGCTCAGCAACAGCAAGCACAGCCTAGCCTTCAACATCCTTCAAAGGGTTTGGATTCTTCAAAGTTTGAACACCACTTGGTTCAACACTTCTTTGGGTTTGCCTCTATCCCACGCTCGGTGAGTAGGAAACCCAAGAACTTACCCGCCTCAACCCCGAACACACACTTTTCAGGGTTTAACTTCAAACGGTACTTAGCTATTGTAGCAAATAGCTCCTCCAGGTCAGACACATGCTGGCCCCTCTCCTGCGAAGTCACTACCATATCATCTACGTAGGCCTGCACGTTTCTTCCCAACATGGGTGCAAGGACCCTGTCCATCAGCCTCTAGTAGGTGGCGCCCGCATTCTTCAGAACGAATGGCATCATTGTGTAACAGTAACAGGATGTCTCGGTCATAAACACCGTCTTGCACTCGTCACTGGGGTGCATCTTGATCTGGTTGTATCCTGAGAACGCGTCTAGAAAACTGAGCATCCTACAACCCAAGGCGTTGTCCACCAGGGCGTCAATACTTGGTAGGGGGTACGAGTCCTTCGGGCACGCCTTATTGAGATCAGTGAAGTCCACGCACATCCTCCACTTCCCATTGGCCTTCTTTACCCACACCACGTTTGCCAACCACTCAGGGTATTGAATCTCCCTTATGTGGCCGATGTTCAGCAACTTCTTTGTTTCTTCCTAGAGGACCAACCGCCTTTCTTCATTGAACTTCCTTCTTCTCTAGCGGACGGGTCTGACCTTTGGGTCCATGGTGAGGCGGTGGCATAGTAAATCCGGGTCAATACCTAGCATGTCTGAGGCGGACCATGCGAAAGCGTCTAGGTGCCGTGCTATCACCCCGGCGACTCAGTCTTGCTCCGCCTGGTCCAACGATTTGCCAAGTTTAAACGTCCTACCCCCAATCTGCCTCTCCACAATATTCCTAACTGGCTCGGGTCGCTTCTCCCAAGCGCTTTCCGCACGAGAGACTCCTGCGCGGTCGTCTTCGATAGGTGGGTGTTCCACAACCATGAACATCCCCCCTCTTGGTTTTGAGACCGTTCTCATAGCATCTCTTAGTCTCTTGCTGGTCTGACTTGATTACTATCACCTTCCCGCTCAAGTCTGGCAATTTCTTCTTCATGTGGCGTGTCGATGCTACCGCCCTCAGCCTATTCAAAGACGGTATTCCCAACAAGATATTATAGGCTGAGTGGGCATTAACCACAAAGTACCTTATGTTCTCTGTACGGGATTCATAACCATCCTTGAAGGTGGTCCTCAGCTCCAAATGCCCCTGCACTTCCACCTGGTCTTCGCGAAACCATATAGGTACCCTGTGTAAGGTCTGAGCTAGTCAGGAGATAGCTGCAACTTATTAAAGGTGGACCAGAACATTACATCCGCCAAACTGCCCTGGTCCATTAACACCCTGTGCACCTTCCTCCCCGCGGTTACGACAGAAACTACCATAGGGTCGTTGTCACGTGGAATGACATCGCGAAGGTCAGCCTTCGTGAAAGCAAGGTCGACGTCAAGCACGTCGTCCACCACCTGCGCCTCCATCGTCATCACCGAACGGGCATACCTCTTGTGTTGAGAGGTAGTGCACCCTCCACCTAAGAATCCACCTGAGATGGTATGGATCTCCTCATGGACAGGCATTTCGTGCCTCTGATCCTCTCCTAACGTTGCTGGGGTCACGCTCCCCTGTGACTCCGCCAGATAATCATTCAGGAACCCACTCTTCACTAGTTCGTCCAACTGATGTCCCAACGCCAAGCAGTTGCGTATGGGATGACCAAACGCCAGCTGAAACTCACACCAAGCTTCCTTGTGAGGTCCCAGCACCTTGTCAGTCTTCGTCGGCATCTTCAGCCTCTCTGCTATGTTGGGCACGACGATCAAATCCTTCAACTCTACCACGAAGTTGTGCCGTACAGGCTTATTCTCTCTCGCACGCCCCCTAGCCTGAGGCTTCCTAGGCTCGTAGGGTTGCTTCCTCCCCTGGCTCTTCTTACTCGTGGCAGCCTCATGCACCCTCATGGGTAGCGCACGCGTCGAAGCTCGTGGGCGCGTGGGGACAACACACACGCGCTTCTCATTCACCTCTCCTTCTGCTACGATGTGAGCCATCGCACGATGCATAATCTCAGCAAAGTTCTTGGGGCGGCTCCTGGTGAGGGATTCACTGAAAGACCTGGGACAAATCCCCTTCCTAAACACATGAACCATCATCGTCTCGTCCTTGGTGTTGACCTTCACCACCTGCGCCCTAAAACGATTAACAAACTCCTTCAGTGTCTCCCCCTGATATTGCCTTACATCAAAGAGATCGTAAGAATTGGGTGGGGGAGCGCGATTCGCAATATACTGCTCCCTGAACAACTGCGACAGTTGTGCGAATGAGGTCACGTGGCAATCTGGAAGGCTGATGAACCAGTCCATTGCCGTCCCTACCAACGTGCTCAAGAACAACTTGCACCTTACAGCGTCAGAACCACCAACCAGCATCATCTGCATATGGAAGGCGGTGAGATGAGCCTCTGGATCCTCCATCCCAGTGAACGTGACTTTCGACCCTACGAACGTGGCTGGTATCACCTCATCCATAATCGCCTGCGAAAAAGGCATGGGGAACTCCTTGGAGGCGTGATGCATTCTTGCTCCTCTATTTCACGATTCCCTGCCTAGTTTTCGCAGCCCGCGCTGCAACTCCTCATTGGTGCAGTGCAACTTTTCATTTCTTGCTTACGATACCACCAGATCCATCTGGATACGCTCCTGGTCAGCTCTTGACGCTGCCATCACTTCTTGGAGGCCCTGCATAATCTCCATGACCTGCTGCAGAGTCAAACCTTCACTTCCAACTGGTGCAGTAGAACTTTGCCTTGTATTCCTCATTCTTGAAAATTTCTTAATGAATCTTGATGAGTCTTTAACGAATCTTGGTAATTCTTGGAAAATCTTGCTGAATCTTGACGATTTTTTTCACTTTCTTGCGGTTGGGACATATGTTTTAGAACGGGCCCCACGGTGGTCGCCAAATGTTCCCGCCGATTGACCTAAACGTCTTCGTGCATCTCTGATCACTTCGCGTCCAAGGTCCCTCCGTTCCTATGTCCCTTTCCTCCGATGGAAACACCTGAAAACAAAGAGACAAAGGGCACCCTCGCAGACGTTTGCACTTCTGCGCTCAAGTCAGACTTTCGGGCAATGAACACCAAACTCTCATTCTCAGAGCACTATGTGTGTGTGTTCTTTCTCTCTGTGTTGCTTCTCTTAGAAATGCGTAATGCGTACTAACAAAAGCGTACCTTGTTATGTTTGCGATTACCCTTAAATACCTTTTAGTGTTTCTGCTCTTCTGTTTAACTATGACTTAAGCATACTGTAGGCGCGCCTTAGCGACACTATCGCCCAGTCTTAGGGCCATCTTAGTGTGTAAGGTTGCCCTGCCGAGATACATCTGGTGCGGGATGACCACTTGGGCGCCAACTCATGTGCCTAGTCTCTGGAGTCGTCCATCCTAGGCGTTCCCTAGCCCCAGTCACGTGTCGTGCATGCAGATCACCACTGGAACGTGACCCTTACGAGTCGTCTCTTTCCCAGTGGCTCTTTGATGGTGGTGCGTACCACCGCATCCCCTACACCCTATGCCCGGATCCCTCGTGATCTGGGCCTCTCCCTACTGGTAACTGGGATGTGGTTTGAAAACCACCTCTCTTTGTCAATCTTTATTGTTGGGGTGCCGAGGCCCGAGGCCTCCACGCCCTGCCTCGATGTCGCCCCCTTACTCGTGAGCCTAATGAGACTCCTTCCTGTCCTGCTGAACTTTCCAGTGAACCCAACCTTCGGGGTCCCACCTTGTCTTTGGTCAACGCCCGAGTCTGAGGACCAGTCAGTACAGATACCTTGTTATGTGCTCCATTAAACCCTGCTGAGGAGGAAAGACTTAGAAACTGTTGTTGGTTAGAAGCTACAGGTGGGAGGTATAACAGACGAGTGTACAGAATTGGACGTGTCGAGCATCAGGATGATTGTGTTGATCGTTACTTACAACAAACACAAGCATCTTCTAGTCAGTTGATTCAAAAGACATAATTGAACTTAGACAACAAGTAGAAACTAGTGAGCAAGAGATTTGACACATTAATTCCTGGTTTGAATCCTTTCATAATCTTATGATTCAGTATCTACCTACTGAAGTAGTAGCAGCTGCGCAAAATATTTTTCAACAACCAAATACTCAATAGCAACAGAATCAGATTCAAGATAATGATCAAGTGGAACACGACAACAATCATGATCAACAACACAAAAAAGTTTTGAATATATATTTCCAAGTCTGAAAATATTTTCGTATGTAATTACATACTGTTTCTTCCATATGTAGTTACATACAAATATGTATGTATGTAATTACATATGGATTCTTCTGTATGTAATTACATATGGATATGTATCTGTATGTAATTACATATGGATATGTATCTGTATGTAATTACATATGGATATGTATTCGTATGTAATAGTTATTTACAACAATTTTACATATGATTTTTTTTCTGTACGTAATCCTTATGTAGCTATGTTTTACATATGGATTTTTGTTGTATGTACTACCAAATTTCTTGTAGTGAGATAGATATGTAGAGGGGATCAAGAGAATCCCTTATTTTGATTGCAATATCAGATGGTTAGTAGATAAGTGGGACAAAATCATCTTTTTTCATGATAATTACACTTCAAATTTAAATTTAGCTACTACTTATCCTAGAGTATATAAAAGTTCCATGATGAAATCAACTACAATAACTAAAACGGGAAGTTGGAGAAATAATACACGGGGGTAGATTTTTCAATGAATAAGGGACTGATATGATTGACAATTAGATAAAATTGATGCTTTCACTAATGCCATAATACACTATATACCAAAAATAGAAACAAATGATAAGTGGGAATGGAAAAGTGATAAAAGATGAGGTAATAAAATGTGCATATATGTTACTGCAACAAAATGACAACACAAATGAGGTATCAGGGGAGATCTTTAAGGAAATATGGAAAATAATTGCAGAACCAAATGTAAAGCCTTTTGTCTGAGAGTGTCCATTAATACAATAGTATCTAGAGATAATCTACTAAAAAGATATTTTTACTTAAGTAGTAATCAATGTGTAATCTACAATAATAATATAGAAACTCAAACATCTCTTCTTTGAGTGTAAAGTTTGGAATATGTAATATAAGTGGTTAAATATTACAAGTGCATTACCAAATAATTCAACTATGAATTTCCAGCAATTCATCATACCAAAAATATCAAAATATGGGAATAAAGTTTGGAAGACGAAGCATATGGCAATTTTAAAAGAGATTTGGGACCATAGGAACAATATAGTCTATAAGGACGCAATAGTAGATGTTGTGAAGATTTTTGAAAATGCACAACTAAAAATTTGGGCATGCATTGCAAACTTAGAAAAAGAAAATCCAAGTTTTCATACACAAATTTGTGTGTATGTCCAAGAACATGTATTTTTAGCATTTAAAAATAACAAATGAAATGGATACATATATATATATATATATAATTGTTATGTTTTTGTTTGTTTCTCTCCTTTTGCAAAGTTGCAGACCTAACCTTTACAAGTGTTACATTCTAGTTTGTGATTGATCCAAAATTGGCAATATTGGTAATATGTTTAACCCGCGACATTAAGAATTTATTCTAACCTAACAATAAATAAAAGGAACAATCACCCCTTGGTTTATTAGCTCCATTGAGTTTCTGTTAGTGTTTATCTGTAGGTCGGTACTTGTGGACATGGAGATTATGCAAAAGACAAAAAATAGAAGTGCTCCTAGACATGCCTTCAACTCAAATATTAGAAAATATGAATTGGTGCAAAGTTATTGAAATTGTGACCAAAATCCGAAATTGCAAGAAATCATCCCACTATTTTACATATGGTTGGGAAGCGAAACATGCATTGCAAAACATACCACAGTATAATGCAAAAACTTCCTTTCAATATTTGTAACCACTAATAATAACATCGTTTTAATCATGCCATTTGTGATTGGTGCAACATAAATGGACTAACATTATTCTATGCTTTTGATAATGTATGTGGTGTGTAAAGAAGTTATCTTTGTAATCTTGTTTCGTATTGTACATAGTGTATTAGAAACATCTGTTGTGGAAGGGCTGGAAGGAATTATCAAAGTGTTCTCTTTTGGGGTTGTGACATATTTGGTTTTTTGTTGTGACAGATTTGGTCAATTCTCTATCCATGGGGGCTTCAATGCATTCTTCTTGTTTGTTATTTTTTGTTTTCTTTTGCAATTGGCTTTGTACATGAGTTGGAACACCCTTAGTGTTTTCATATTCAATATATTTTTTGTTGTTGATAAAAAAAACTAACTAAATGTAAGACAAAAGATTTGGAACCAAATTTAACACAACAAATATTACAGGGTGGTAGAACAAATAAATTAAAATGACTAAATTATTGAGCATGAGGGTAAATTCCCACAAGATTATTCCAACTTAACCATGGTTCTGAATATGAGTTCTATGTTTATGTTTGCATTAAATATTTATAGAAGAATTTTGTTGATCGTAGTTACACTTAATTGATTGAGGCATATCACATGACATAGAATTTCTTACTATCTTTCACATAATGCTTCTTCTTGTTATCTTTTTTATTAGAAAAATATATATTATAAATCAAAATTGAAGTGATTCAACTCTTTCACAATAAATAAATATATATATATATATATGATAATTTTTAAAATTTGATCTCCAAGCTCAAACTCCACATATATCTACAACCTTCATCAATAATTCATTTTCAACTTTAAAACTTCAACATACCACTCGTCACAACTTTGGTTACTCTATGATAATATCGAGTTATATGCAACTTGATATTATTTTAGAAAAAATATACAAAATCACAAAAATGAAGTTGTTTCAAAAATTGTGAAATATTTGAGAGATCTAAGTATAAATGTATTGACTATTAACTATGAGGAATTAAAGTAACTAAAATTGAAAGACAGTTAATAGTAAATTAAATAGAAAAAGTGATAAATTTATATTTTAGAATTTTTTGTCAAAATAGATAGTGGTTGTTATAATCTAGGTTTAAATAACAAGAATAAGATAATTGAGATTTAACTTTATTAGATTTTCTACCACGTAATGTTTTTCATCCTATAAAAGTTGTGTTACTATCAACTTAATTTAGCAAGAGAAGTCAAGTCTCGTGATTTAACTATCCAATCTTTTGAATTAGTATCAAATAACTTATAAATGTTATAATGATTATAATAATTTTTTTATTCTTGCACTATTCAATTGTAATTGATTAGACCACGAACAAACATTAACCACATAAGATAAACAATAACAATCTTTTATTGAATAAAAAGAAGTGTTATTACATGGAAAATAGATCCAATTTGATTAAAAAACTAAATAAAAGATTAAGATATCATAGTCATTGGGTAAAACCATTTGATGAAGAATAACAGGAAAAAAAAATCCTTAATCATGTCTAAAGATACCATCTCAAATAATGTCTTACAAAACCTTTTAATGTTGTTTCTACTGCATCTCCACAATTTTTAATTGAACCCCCATAATTTTTAAAATAATTATTTTACCTTTTATAAAAGTGACTTTCAGATTATCTATTATGCAATCTTCTAAACCAAATTTTCTAGAATTTTCGGAATAGGATTTCTGAAACACAAAATATATTTAGGAATGAACTTTTCAGAAAAAAAACTTTCCATACTTATATAATATCTTTTAAAATAAACTTTCTAAAATATTTTTTTTCAAACGAGCTTTTTATAATAGAATTTCCAAAAACAAATTTTGCAGAATATAAATAATAGTTTCTAGAACAATGAAACAACTCTCTCTTCTCTTCTTTCTCTTCAAAATTGCATGGTGCGATGGAAAACAAAGGTGTAGGCGGGATTCAGCTGCACACGTGAAAGGGTATTTTAGTCTTTTTATCTTAATATGAGGACATACTTAGTAATTATTGGGGTGTACGAAACAGAAGACCACATTTTATAGGAGCTCAACCTTTTTTTGTAATTGGGCCTTTTTGTAAAAAATGGCAGATAAGCTGTTCGAAAATGAAATCCTTCCTACAACAACTTCTTCTTTTTTTTCTCGAAAATTTGCATGAAAGTTATGTCAAAAGAATTAGCCAGAAAAATAATAAGATAAAGGTGAATTGGTGGAAAAAAAATAAGAGATAAGAAAATGAATCCTATTTTTCTTAATTTTGTCAAAGATTAACTCTTGAATAATGAGGATTTGAGTGTAATGTTAAAGTTTTGAACAATAAGAATAGCAAGAAAATAAAATATGCCTAAGCATGGATTAGGTAATAAGATAAATGGAATATTTTTAACAAATTCAATTAAAATAGAAAAATAAAATAAAATGCGGAAAGACACACAAAAAAAGTTGAGAAAAATAGAAAATTTAAATGCCAAAGTATAAAACTTATATATTAAATTATTCAAAAACTTCTAACAATAGCTAACAAAGACTTATTTACCATGGACTTAAAATTATTATGTTTATCCAATTAATTAGACCCATTTAAGAAACTATATAATAAGTCTAATAGCAATTAATTTAAAAAAAAACAAAATTTAATAAAAAGTCCAATATTAAAATACACAATTCTTAAATGTAACTTAGAGCCTCTTTTTCTTCATCTTTCAACATATTTCTATCATTGCACACCTTGAAAATTATTAATCTTGAATTTGACTATTACGTACACACAAACATAAGTGTTGAATGAACTAAAATTCAAAATAATTTAATTCTTTTTATTTATATTGAGATTTCAATTATGTGAAAGAAGAATACTTATAATTCCAAAAAAGTGTTTATTCATCACAGTTTTTTCACTTAGTTCAACTAATCAAAGAATCAAACAATAAAGATTTATACATATTAAAAGTAACCATTTTCAACACATATATGTTTTCTATGCCCATAAAACCCATGCTTTCAATCTTCAACAATACACATTATAGGAATGTTTATCACGATCATTATAGTTCACATGATATGTATTCATCTCAAATTTCAAAGACTTGACATCACTATTTAAAATAGTATTCTACATGCCAAAAGCAACGTACAATTGAGAAGTATTTTATTATTATTTTCTCCTAGTACACATAAATTAAATCACATGGTTTAAAGATATATAATGTAAGTCAATATGTTATTCTCTTTGTGGTTAGATGATTCCTTCATAAGTTAATTATCTACTTCCTTCAAAAGAAAATGTGCAAAACAAGCAAAAGTTAAAATAAGAATTAGAATGTTCATAATTTTCTTTAACTTTTACTCTTTTTTCGAATTGTTTTATCTCTCATTTCTTTCTCTGTTTTCTTTTTTTCACATCTTTTTTCTTTTCTTTCTCGTCCTTTTCTCTCCTTTATTTTTTCTAATAATTTTTTTTTTTAGTTTATTAAATTTTTACTTTGTTTCTTTATATTCTCTTTCAATTCTAGAATATAAATGAAGAATATATTGAATGATACTCATTTCTAATTGAATTTTACAAAACTTCATTCATAATTTATTTTAAAATTATATAAGTTTTATTTTTTGAAAACATGTTGTTTAAAAGAAGATGAGAAATAAAAAATACAAAGAAATGAAAAAGTATTATTAAAAAGAAAAAAAAAGAATAAACAAGTGTGGGGACTAGACCAAAACAACATCTATAGATGAAGCAAACAAAAGAACCAAAACTACTTCGTCATCCAGTTGATTCTTTGCAGTGAAAGAAGATTGATAAAAAATTTCCTGAATTTGGAAAAGAATCAAGAAACTTAAACTGATGGAATGAATCCTTTTGGAAAATTTAGTAGTAATCATAGTTCATGGTCAATTTTGTTAGTGATTTACAACTTACATTTTGCTTTGTGTATAAAGCGCAAATACATGATGTTATCTATGATGATCTCTGGTCCAAAACAACCTAGAAATGACATAGAAGTTTGTTTAAATCAATTGATTGAAGATTTGAAATTATTGTCGGATGAAATGGTTGATGTGTTTGCCAATTAATCTTTCCAATTGCGATGTTATTTTATACTATCAATGACTTCCCTGCATATCAGGTTATAATGTGAAAGGTCATAGAGTATGTCCAATATGTGAAAAGAACACGTCATATGAGCATTTGAAACATGAAAGGAAGACATTGTATCTTCAACATCATAGATTTCTAACGAAATATCACCCGTATTGTAGATTAAAAAAACCTTTCAACGGATACTAAGAACATGGAATTTGTCCCACTCTATCAAGGTAAAAATGCCTTCAAATTTATGAAAAGGTGAAAAATATTCATGTGGTTTTTGGAAAAATGAAGAAAAAGCAAACTGTGAATGAAAAAATTCTTTTATCTTTCGTATTGGTGTAAGTTAGATGTTAGACATTGTAAAGATGTAATGCACGTAGAAAAGAATGTGTGTGACAACTTAATCGGGGAACACTTTTGAACATTAAAGGCAAAACAAAGGATATTGTTAATGCACATATGGATTTGATTGAGATGCATATACGAGAAAAATTGACACCGCGAGAAGTTGGTTAACATACATACTTGCCTGTAGCGTGTTACACTTTGCCGAAGAAGGAAAAAACAAGTATTTGTGAATGTATTAAAGGTGTTAAGGTATCACAAGGCTACTCTTCAAATGTTAAGAGTCTTGTTTTTATGCATGATTTTAAACTAATTTGCTTAAAGTCTCATGATTGTCACATTCTAATGCAATAATTTCTACAGATGGCTATTCATGGAATCTTACCAAAAATGTTAGGCATACAATTACTCAATTATGTTCATTTTTCAATTTAATATGTAGTAAAGAGATTAACCCTCAAAAGTTGGATCAACTTGAAGAAGAAATTACTGTTATGTTGTGTCAACTCCAGATATTTTTCATCCATCATTTTTTGATATCATGTTGCATTTGATTGTTCATCTTGTAAGAGAAATCAGATTGTGTGGGCCAGTTTATATGCGATGGATGTATCCAGTTGAATGATATTGAAGATCTTGAAGGGATATGTGAAGAATCAATGTCTCGTATGGAAGCGTCCATTATTGAAAGATACATGTTAGAATAAGCTATTGAGTTTTGTTCCTAATACATGTTAAAAGAAAAATCTATAGGAGTTCCTAAAAAATGTTAGCACTCTTGTAGATTGACAAGTAAATCCTCAAAAGGTGTACAAGTGATAAGAAAATCTAAAGAAGAAGTTCTGCAAGCACATTTGTATATCCCGAATAACACTGATGAGGTGTTACCATACTTAGTTGCACACAACGACATTGTGAAAGAAAAGAATCCAATGCAATTAGAAAAATGGGTGTTAATAGAGCATAACAAAACTTTCATTCCATGGTTTAAGCAACAAATCATGAATGATCCATCAACATCTAAAACATTAACGTGGCTTGCAAATGGTCTAAAATTTGATGTTTTATGTTGTTTTGCCTGTGAAGTAAACAATTTTTTGTTTTACACAAAGTCTCGAGATGATAAAAGTATAGTTCAAAATAGTGAAGTCATTTTGGAGGCAAAATGCATGCAGTTTTCAACTAAAAAAATAAAAATCCTACTGTGGGATCAATGTCTTATTATGGTAGAGATTTGGGAGGTTAATTATACCAAGTGTGAAAATTGATGAATTAGAAATGAATTTGGATGACTTTCGAGAAAGATAGGTTAACGAACCATTCATAATGGCATACAAAGCTTCCCAAGTTTTTTATGTCCAATACCCTACGTTGGAAAACTGTTCTATTGTGTTGCATAAAAAAAACATAATGACTTAGAAGATGGAGAACCAAATAATGACATTTATGAGATTGAATCACTTACAAGAACGACGATCAATAAATAGTATGAGGATGTTTTCGATGTTGTACATGCAACTCGAAATGATCATGACAAATGAATATATATTTGTATGTGTTTCTGATTTATTTTTACATTATATATATATATATATATATATATATATATGTTATTATATTTCATATTCGTAATTCTTATCATATTCATTTGACAACAAAAGCATGGTTGATGGTGAAGTTCCTCATTCAAAAACTAGTAGAGGACCTACTAGATTAAAGAATATTTGTAAGAAGATAAGTAGAGACCAGAAAATATTATTAACTATTGATGTTAACACTGACGTCGCCATTGGGCCAAATTCAGATAATTTTAGCAGTTATCTCAGAGTATTTGCTTGCGAAAGGATCTCTATCTTAACTTCTTCTTGGGATAACATCATTGAGCACGATAGAAACATGATTTGGCAAGTCATTCTGGTATGTAATAGTATTTACTTTGTTCAATCTAAAGTTTTTTATATTTGTTATGAACTAATTATATTTTAACAATGTATGTGCATTATGATATTTCCAATGTGGAAACGTTGAGATTGAATGTTCTATCTTCAATCGCTGTCAAGTTTCGTCAATTTAATTCAAATTTGATAGCAACTTATATATTGGGTGCAAGGAAAGGAGAAAATCATTGTACAAAATATGCATGCATTGATGAAGAGACTTGGCAGTTGGGAGGTTAATTAATATCAGAAGTTATAGTAGTAGTTGGTTCAACAAAAGATTAAAGCACGTTCTACTTCTACTGAGGAAATAAATGTTAGAATGTATGGCTTTAAACTAGAGGGGGGGTATTGCATTTAAACTAGAGGGGGGGTGTTACATAATCTGAACAAACTATTTATTGCATTCAAAGACTGGTCAAAGCATTTAAAACTGGAGCGTATTCAGTTATAAAATCATTTAATGCTCAGTCAAAGCACAAAACAGTTTTCTGTTATGGTCCCA
>Ga0123342_1008427_pt1 | contig 12987 bp, 4 predicted proteins | sample Turbeawhitnodule_FD_89960 | JGI IMG/M metagenome (GOLD analysis project Ga0123342, IMG submission 89960) | Root nodule microbial communities of legume samples collected from Mexico - Turtle bean Mexico white nodule | ecosystem: Host-associated > Plants > Roots > Nodule | place: Mexico: Nepantla...
CGAAGTTATGCAACGTGCATGGGTAACTCGTCGCTTGGCGAGGTGAATGTAGGTGGCCTCGGTTCTGGGTGTTTCGGTAAAGTTGAATGTTGCTGTGAGGTAACCTGTTGGTTATATTTTTGGATATCGTTTTCTCACTTTAAGGTTGTTCTGCTCCAACCATAAATGAGAGTTTCTTTTGTGGATGATATAGGAAGTCCACTTCTGGTTACTGTACATGGGTTGGGATACTCCTGAAGTATCCCCTTTAATTTTATTTATTCATTGCTGATAAAAAAAAAACTTTATATTAATAATAATTAAATTGTATGCAAAATAGTAGTACGAATATTAATTATTATACACATCTTAATCTAGATTCAACATTAAAGGTATAAATAAGTGTAAAAATCAAGATAAATGTACATTATTATTATAATATTAATTGCAATTAAATATCAAATAGTCGTGAGTGTTGGAGAACTTTTGTAGGTACACTTCCGATCGAGAGTCCAAGCTAAATTCTAAAATATGAAGAAAAATGAAGAAAACACGATTGAAAGAAAAAAAATCAATTGTTCGGACGCTAACATCTCATATTCATAGAAGATCCATTACCATTTTTAGGACAAAATAATTTTCTTATCCTGTGCTTGTATTGTTTGAAGTTCATTATCCTATAATATATACCTAATTCCTAAACCCTAAATCCTAAACATTTTAAATACAAATCTTATCTTATAAACTCATTTTATAAGATTGAATTAAGTTTTAAAGTTAATTTATCCATTCATATTGTAATCATTAATTTGTTGTAATATCTGGTGTTTGTGAAAGATGTAATTAAAAGGAAAGAATTAATTAACGAAGATAATTAAATGGTTGAAATGAAGGTTGGAGGCATTATTGATTGTATGGAACATTCGAATATATTGTGGTGGTGTTTGTTTACACATAGCTTTACGTGAAAGTTAAGTATGCAACCAGCTTGGAGCATTAATTGCATCATATATATTAACAAACAAATGAGAGACACTATTTATATAAATGTTTTCTTTCCCTAAATGCATGTATAAACAGCGACACACATGCATTCATACAGTCACTATTATTTATTTGCTTCATCACTGGACAACTTATTAATTTGTGTTCAGTGTTCACTTTCTTCTCTCATAACAAAACAGAGTAATTCAAACTCTTCTTCTTCTTCTTCTTCTGCTTTGATTTTTATTTTGCATTGTAAAAGACAAATTATGTGATCCAAATCATTCAAGATACACACAAAAATAGACTGCACAAACTTAATCACCAACACCATTCATATGTCTTTGTCCTTTTGTTTTAAACACATTTCAAGACAAACAAAATTAATAGTTCTTATAGTTTAATTTAGCCCAGCTTTCGAAATTCATTTTCTAATTCATTTTCATTAAGTAAATACTTAACCTTAAATACTTAAGCAATACAGTTTTAACTTTTTTTTTTCTCATCTCATTGCATTAATTTGTTTCACCCATTACTAAATATGCAAACATTAAGAAGAACTTTAATCCTTCCTTTTAGATATATAATAGGAGACAACTTTAGAAAGCATAAGGGAAAAAAACAGTCAATAATATAACAAACTAAAATTTTAAATTTTTATATGTAAAAATATTTTACTTCTTTTATAAAAGGCTTCATTACAATTTTAATCTTGATACTTTAATGTAAATACAATCTCCTACTTCTAATTGTTTGTATGCAGTTCTTATACTTTTCTAATTGTTAAAATTAATAAAGTCCAACACCAAATATTCTATCAAATAATTACTAATAATATACTAAAAATCTAACAATGTCAATGCACAGATTGATAAAGAAGAAAGTATACAAAATATTTTAATAAAATTTGAAATTTTCACAATGAAACTCTTTCTTTTAATATTTAAATATTGTATTTTGCCACATGTCACATGTTTTGTTACATTGTCATTAATTATTAGGTAAAAATTGAAAGGAGAGAAACTTCATTTTAATAATCGAAAAATAATAAAATATCAAAGTGTGGTAGTTAAATTAAAAATATAATAATTGTTATAAGAAATTATTAAATAAAAACTAATTATAGATATTAAAATAATTATTTATTATATTAAATAAATTAGATATTATATTATAAATTAAAAAAAATTATTAATATTTAAAATATTTTTATTATTAAAAATTTGTAAAAATATTCAATTATTAACTACTAAAATTTTAATTATTAAGTACTTTATATTTTAAATTAATATTTATTAATATTTTAAAATTTAAAATATTAATATCTAAAACTTTGATAATTAATATAAATATTAATTTAAAAATATTTTTATTAATAATAAAAATTATTTTAAATATTAATAATTTTTAATTTTTAAAATAATATCTAATTCAATTAACATAATAATTAATTGTTTTTTAAATTTTTAATAATTTTATAGTGAACTAAATTATAATTAAGGTAAAAAAGATTAAAGATGTAATTAGGATCCACATTGATAAGTCATTGTTCTTTAAAGCCCTTTAATCTTCTTCTCTCTTAAACATCCCTTTTACAACGACATAAGAGAATACTCATGGGAATAAAATAGAGAGAGAGAGAATAAGGAAAGCAAAGAAGATAAGTACTTTTCTCTTGTCCTGTTATTTTTGTTTTTAAGTTTATGTCCCTCCAAATCACCAAATAAAAAAAAGAATATCTTATTATGTAAGATATAAGAGTTGTAATAGTTTTTTATTATTATTTTGGATTTGTCTCAATCATGGAACACACTAAAGAAGCATACAAAGCCAACACTGCACCGTATCCACAGACCTAAAAATCCGTTTGAGTGCAATTGTTTAACTGTTTTTCACAATGAGATGCTCATTTATACTATTAAATTAATTAACTAATAATTAATTAGTTATAATACTGTGCAAGTGCTGTTGGTATATTGCCGACAATATATTTGCAACATTTATTTATAAACAAACCAACCAAAATACATTTTCAATTAATGTAAATTACCCATATTTTTCTTAGCTAGAAGATTATGAGTAGAGTTGTCAAATGATAAGATCACTTTAAATTAAATTGGGATCAGTGAAGGATTGTAATGTGTACAAAAATAAATTCAAATCTTTATATCATCATTGTAAGATAAAAAGGTGTATGCACTTTTATTTATTTATTTTAGGTTTTATGAGGTATTTCATTTCGTAGGGGCGACTTTAATTCTAGAAAGGTTGTTTAATGCCATTCCTCTTCATAATATATATATATATATATATATATATATTTCAAAATAAATTAAATAACAAATTTTCAAATCTTTAAGTTGACTATACATTATTATCAATGGTACTTAGTGTAATCATTATTAATCAAAGTAATATTCTTTGTTGACATGATGTATATTGTTAAGGAGGAAGATTATTCTTTTGTGCTACAATTCTAACCTCTTTCTTTCTGTAAATATATGTAAAGAGTTAGAATACTATAATTACTCAATTTATATATATATATATATATATATATATATATTTATATATATATATATATATTTATATATATATATATATATATTTTATTTTTTTTATAAAAAAAATATAATCATAACACTTAATATAAAAAAATCACACATTAATGGTAAAATAATTATGAATACATTTAGTCTCCACAAAATCTAATAACCACACATATTTTAGCCTTCACAAATATATAAGTAAGACTTACTAAAGACTAATTCTTGATTCATAATAATACACATTGGTCCACAAATTATAAATTGATGTGGCTAAGACAGTTAATTTTCCTTACTCCTCAAAGTCAAACACAATAATTTTCTTCAGCTTATTCTGATGTGATATCTTATTACATTTGATTTAAACCATAAATATAGACTATTATTTCCTTACACTAAATACCTATACTCAACACTATCGCGACAACAAGTTTTGATATATCATCCCATGTAACAATGATAAATCCTGACCTATAATTTGAGGAAGGGAAAAAAATAATATACTCAAACTAAGCATATAGTTTTAATGTCTAATCTTCATACAAAATCACTAAAGTTCATTTTTGTAAGGATCGAGAAAATTAGTTTTAGAGTAGAAGTATTATAATTAAAATGACACTTAAATATTTCATTATTAAATTTAAAAGAGCATATAAATAGAAATTCAATTATCCAGGTTTCATTTCAAAAGAACCATCATCTCTCTAAAAACTTAATTTTCTTTTCCTCTGCCTTATCTCTAAGATTCTGACCTCCTCGCTCATCAGTTTGACGATCGGAGTGCGCCATTAGACTCCTAGCAGGCGAAGACTACAAGACTGCCCGATCAGAATCTTCGATAGAGTAAGTTCGTTTTTGTTCCTTTTTCCTTTACTCTTCATTCTCTATAAGATTTTGACCCCTCGCTTATCAGTTTGATGATCGAAGTCTGCCATTAGACTCTTGGAAGTGAACTCTACAAGATTGTTCGATCAAAATCTCAGATAGAGTAAGTTCATTCTTGGCTCCTTTTCCATTGAGTTAGTTTTGATCTGGTTAGATTTGTCTTTAGTTTAAGCTTGCATGTTATACTTTTATCTTTAGAAGTAGTCTGTGTTAGCTCAGATCCTAGTGGTATAGTTAGATTTTTTACATGACTTTGTGGTGCAAGTTAGGCTACCCTTGAGCTTTTGGTAGTTTAGAGCTCTCAGGGAGCATATGCTCAAGTGTAGGTAAGGGAAGCTAGTTTAAATTTTCAATAGAACCCTAGGCTAGAAGATCTGGATGTGGGGGTGACGTGGTCACCAGTCTCAAATTTTCTTGCAGGATTTCTTGTTTTTGTTTTTTAGTAGATTGAGATTTGTTTGAGATTGAAATGTGAAAGCGTAGATATAATAGATGTAGTAGAATGTATATGAGTTTGAAATTGAATGAGTTATTGAATGCATTTGAATAGTTTGTTGAATTAATTCAAATGAAATGTTTGATGAGAATTAGTTGTTTGATTTTAAATGATTTTGGTTTACAAATCATATATATATATATATATATATATATATTGACATAATAGCTAATTGACTAAATGAGAGTGTTTGTATAATGCTGAACAGAAACTATCAATGTAATATGTAGTTTTATAAAATTATGAGTTAAATAAAATTCTAAGCTTTTGTATGATTTAATTGTGTGATTTTGGATATTGTGAGATGTGCAATATGAATTTTATAGTATTTTCAGGAAAGAAAATACTGTGTTAAGATTGTTTAGGATATGCATTGATCAGGGATCCGTCTAGAAGGAGATATCCTGACTCTCGTGAGATAATGAAATCATATAGATGAAGTTATATAGGTGGTCGAAGGAGGTTCTTATGAATGGGTAAGTTATTTAAAAAATAACTAACCTGTTATATGAGTTAACCCTGTCATACTAGGAGAGATGATATTGAGATTATTTATGCACATAATTGTGTGGATTTCACGGTGAGATAGTATGATAGGTGCAAATCTCTTAGCCTAAGTCAACACACGAGTCTTCCAGAAGTAGAGTCAAGTGTCTATATGTTGTGAATCAGTAGAAGTCTGACATGTGAAAGATGAATTTATGAATTTTAATAGACACTTGATGGGTTGAGAAATTGTATGAGACTTGATGAATTATGTTTATTAATTTGAAATTGAAATTATATAGAAATATTTATATAGCTAGCTTACTCTGATCTTTGTTCGTGTTTGTTTATTTATCTGTGACGATCGTGTTTTACATAGGAACAAATGAGGTTACAGGTAATAGAGCTCATCAGTAAACAACTGAAGGATGATATAACTTTCATTTGAAAACTTTTGGTGTATATATTAAAATTCATATGAAAATGATATCTTTTTGAGATAGTTGTACATATTCATATGTTAATTACATATTGTTGTAAGTGATGGAACGGTGGATTTGACAACATGATTGAGGAGTTTGATGCTCCCCTATCCTTTTTTTTTATCAGCAATAAACAATGAATAAATGTGAGTCACTTTAGGGGTGACCCAACCCTTATACAAAACACACGACCTTTAACCTTTTTCACAACACACACCCCGCCAACTCCTAAATACTTAAATAAATCCGGAAAGAACCGCCTACAACCCTCACTCTTATACCCAAACAAAACATCAAAACATCATCTCCATACAGACCAAAGGATCAATACACCAATCAGAGAAGGAAAAGATTGCATCCTGCGACTTGGAAGTAACCCAAGCCCATGCCTTTAGTTGCACCAAAGTGAATACTTCCAATACATCTATTACACCCCTTCTAAATATTACTCTATTTCTGTGTTTCCAGATTTCGTTGACAACTGCGATCCAAATCACTCCCCAAACCTCATTTACCGAAACAGACTCATTGCTCAACCTAAATTGAGAGAAATTTAGCAGTGGAACATTATGAAACACACTTTGCACGCCTAACCAAGCACAACAAAGGTTCCACACACGCCATGCAAAACTACACTCAAAGAACATATGAGTGTGAGATTCCTCCTCCACCCCGCAAAGACTACACAGAGAACTTACCACCGTGATTCCACGTTTTTCCAAGTTAGCCTTAGTAGCCAACTTATTTTCCAACACCCTCCAAGCCGTAACATGTGCAGAAGGTACAACCTTACACTTCTAGAACTTCATAAACTCCCCCTCTCACTCTCCTACCCTTATTTGCCATTGCTAGATAATCATCTATTTCTCAATCAATGACATAACCTACCTTCTAAAAAAATATTTTATTTAATATATAAACATTATTTTTATATGTAGGAGAATGTTGCGTGATTGACCAATGTAATACTTGAGTGTTATTTATTCAAGAGAAAAGAAACTTTAATCAATCTCTCTCTTACTTAAGCATCCTAATGGCGCTTGAGCTTGTACACTGTATCACTAGAATGTCCATTTGGATGTTTGAATAACTAAACTATCGAGAAATGATTGATTTTACTCCTTCCTCATTCAAACTATAATCAATGGCTTGGAAAAAAAATATCTATCACCTTAACGATCAAGTAAATACTTGAATAATAATACTCTATTACAACATTAAAAACCATTATTTGAGTCACAAATCATCTTATCTCACTTGAATGATACACCATGACCCTAGACTAATTTTTCCTTAAATTCTTTTCAAATCAAATTATATCAATATTAATTCATTTGATTCCAAATCATCAATATCAATATTAATTCATTTGATTCCAAATCATCAATATCAATATTAATTCATTTGATTCCAAATCATCAATATAATATATCAAGAGATACATAAGGGCATGTAAAGAGATCATCAACAAAGAACACAGTTAAGGTTTCTACTTTTCAGAAGTACTAACATCAATGACAATCAACCACATGGCGTACTAGGTGGTGCTGCATTTTTTGGAGCAGCTTTTGGTGAAGCAGAAGAGGTGCAAAGCAGTGCTGCCATCGGTGTTGCATATGCCAACAAGCTAGTTAACAGATCTGAATTATTCAAACATGGTTAGGGTTTTTTTTTGCAGGATCTTGAGTATGGTTTAAATGTTTCTTATTAGGAAGTAAATTACAAGATTTAACTAATCTTCTTTTCTGGATTTTTCTTTATTGTTTGTATTTTGTTTCTATGTTCATTTGAGAATATTAGTTTTAGTTATTTTGTATATATGTCGAAATATTTCTTAAATACTTTAATTTATTTATTATTAATAAATAAATCAATATAAAATCATAAAAATTAACCAAACAAACAATTATAAATTTAACATCTAGACCACACTTTAATCAAATAAAATATGAACTCTATACACATTTTTAATATTTTTCCACATATACTATTTATCTAAACAATACTTACAACTCCAATAATATATTCCAACATGTAATTCATCCGTCCATTCTTACTCACAAAAATACATATAAAAATTATCATATTCTTACAGTATCAGTAATTGATTTTCGTATCACTAATGTAAAACGTCGATGCTTTCTTAGTGCAGTACATGTGTTTTTTTTCTTCCAGTTTTTAATTTATTGTTTTTTGGTTTAAACACACGGAGAAAGAATACACTGTTCTATTTTTTTTTAATCTTTCTCTTATGAATTACATGTACATTTTCTTATCATTGGTATCTCTTTTTTCATATTTTTTTAATCTTTAGCTCTTGTTTTCGTTTTCGTTCTTTATCAGCTTCAGTTCAAAAACTTAATAGCAATACGTGAGTTTATTTAAACTTGAAATAAATATTTTAAAAATAAATCACTTAAGTAGATAGATAGGATTTACTAATAGAAAAACAAAAAATTACTTATTTTATTAAAAAAACCTTATTTAAGAAAAATAAATCAGAACCAAACCGATTCAATGTTCCTTTCCTCTCTTCTTATCTTGTAATGTTTTCATGCTCTAGCCATACCTTATTATCTCTATCTTGTATGTGGCATATGGGAGTAATTGTTTGAAGTGCGTGTGAGTATTGTTCAAAGACTATCCACAAGGAATCACTTGTTTCGATAAACACAACAAACACTTCATGAAACTTCTCTTTTCTCATTATATCATATGGACCACATGTTGTAAATTTGTCTATGCCTTGTTTTTTTTTTAGTTTTGTTTGATTTAATAGGAATATATATCAACTCCTTCATGTGTGAATCATCTTGTTTCTTTTTGTTCTACATTTCTACTTTTGTAAACTTAGAGTTATTCATTCATGTTTGCTTAAACTTTCTTTCAAAGGTAAATAAATAAATTTCAAGTGAAAGTTTATGATGAGAAAACGGGACGGGGTCATTCTAATATTCACTTTCGAAAAAAGATACTGTCGTTATACTAAAAGAATCAAAAAAATAAATAATAAATCATGAAAAATCGTAACAAAGTTATTTCGGGTGATTAAAATTTAGATTCTTATAACTCAAAAATAAAAAAATTTAAAAAAATAATTTTTTTTTCAAAATTCATATTATAGTTTTATTATAATAAAATCATTAAAGAGAAACAAGTTTTTTTTTTAAATTAGTTATTATATTAATTAAATTAAATATTATTTGTATTGTATTTTTATACTAATTAAAGTAAAAACTAATTTAAAAAATAAATTTAATTGTCTAAATTAATGTAAAGGAAAATTATCTATATTATTTAAAACTTAAAGAAACAATTCTCGTTGAAAGTGCATTCTTTTTTTATACGAACAATACAAAAGTTGACTTTTTACATCAGTTTCAAAATTAGTGTTAAAAAAAATACTCTCCATACCAGCTGATTTCACGCAATCAAATTTGCAAAGTTGTATGGATTGCTTTTGTCTGAACTATTTGAAATGATAGAAATGACATAATTTTCAAAAATAATTTTTTTAACAATATTTAAATCTTTGTTTTGATTCCGATAAAATTTTGGAATTTGATCGCTTATAGGCATTCGAAAGGTATATTCTCATATTAAGATTGATGTTTTTCTCTATTAACGTGCATCAATTCTTTGGTTTATGATTTCTTTTGATCTGTATATGGTATGTGGTAATTGAATCAGACTTTCAAGCCTATATTTTGTGTCTTTTGCAAACATTTTCTGCTTGATGACATAATGATTTTCGTTCTGGAAGAAGCTTTTTGATTGGAAAGTGGAAGCAATTGGGCGGAAACAAATTTTCATCCTGCTATATACAAAATAACAATAGATGTATGTTATTGTTTAATTATGTGAAACTCTTTTATATTGTAATTGCTATATGGGATAAGAAAGGAAACTTAATCTATGAAAGCATGAAGGTTTTGAGTAGTGATTAGGAAGTTTGGTTGTGTTAACAACTATATAAGGTTTGGTTGGAATGTTTTTTTTTTCCTGATTTTGATGTAGTTTTTTTAGGTGGTTTATTTTTCTGTACGTATATCCCTGAAAATTGAAATATTCCTGAAATGTTTCATATTTATTAATTTTTATTGTTGATGAAAAAATCTTTCCTCTAAAACTAATTTGAAAAGTAAAAACTATACTCAATGTGAAAAATCATTTTACCACTTATAAAATTCAAACTTTAATATTTAAATTTAGTTTAATAACTACCTCTACCAGAAAATCATCAGATTGCAACTAATTTTAATGACAAACATAATTAGTTACTATAAATTAGAGACCAGACTAAAACAATTATTAGTATCTAAAATAGTTTTAATTATTAATAAAAATTTATAAATTAATATCTAACCATTAGCTACTAATATTTTAACTACTAATATATTAGTGGTTAAAATCTTAGTAACTAATTTAGATATCAATCACTACAAGAAAAACATGAAATAGAAATCAATTTTAGAGACCAAAAATAATTAGTTGATAAAGTAACTAAAATTATTATCAAATGATTTCTAAATTGGTCGAATTAGCGTTTTAACTACCAATTATTTATATTCTAAATTTGGTAGCAAAAACCTTGGTTGCTAATTAAATATCAATTTAAAATCATTTAAGAATAATAAAAACTAATTTAGAAACCAATTTTTTTTTAGTCTCTAAAATGGTCTCTAATTTAGTCACTATAACAACTAATTATTTTTTGTCTCTAAAATTGGTTTCTATTTCATTATTTTCTTGTAATAAATTTAGAAATCATCTTAAATTTTTTCATTAATAATAGAAATCACTTTAAATATAAATATATTTCTAATCTCTAAAATAATATATAATTTAGTTAATATAGTAACTAATTATTTTTTATCTGTAAATTTGATTATTATTTAATAATTTGTTTGTAGTTTCCTAAAATCAATGTAACATACATTATTATCAACTAATAAAAAAAATATTGATATAACTTTTAAGAAAATGGTTATATATAGGTTAATAATAAGCATATCTAATGATTTGTAATAGAATGATCATATAAAGTTGTTATACACCTCGCACAAATAACCTATTTTCTCTTATATTTTATTTTATTAATTATTTTTTCTGATAAAAAAAAATAGCCGGCATAAATTTGAAATAGAATTTTAAATTTTCCATGTTTGTTTCTTTGATTAAAAAAATGACATCTTAACAAATAAAGTAATCAATGAACATATGATATTGTTATTTAAAAATGATGTATGAAGGCATCTTTTTATTGAAAAGTAAGTAACGAAATAATTTGGATTAATTATTATAAAAAAGAAGAAGCATGTGAGTGATTTAATTAATATAATAAATTTAAAATAAATTATAAAATGATCAAATTATTCTTATTATTATAAATATATTTTAATTAAAAATCAAATTATAATATTAATATTATTACTATTTTATAAATTATTTTTATTATTTTTAATTTTATTTTATAATTTTTTAGTGCAATTTAAGAAAAAAAATACGTAATTTAGTATATTCTACATGATTTTTTATGGTTAAAGAAAAATAAAATGCATATATAATCGTATTAGATCTATTTTTTTTTTTCTGATGAATAAATAAATATAGAAATACACATAATGATAGCTTTTCATGATGCATGTAGGACATATCTGTATAAACGAGCACACGATGGAGATCACATATTGTGGGAATTTTATTAGATGTAACGAACATACACGTATTTTAGAAAAGCACTAGATCATAATTATCCAGTGATGCTAATGATTGAGGATTGAGTTTGAAATTAAGCTTCTAATTTGCAAAACAATAATGGAAATGGGAAGTTGAGACAATAATTTGAGAAGCTGTGATTGAGTGATTGATTATAACTGATGACAAATTAGGGTTTGTGTGTCGTGAATGTGGACAGCCACATATTGCTTGTTCCAACTGATAGGTAACCTAAATCAATTCTCACATAAATAATGATTGCATTTTCATGTGTTAATTATACTCTCCAAAGAGTTCAAAACCATGGATGCTTCTTATGATATGTTCTGAATAATGTGCATGAATAGTATCATTGTATTATGTATCCTGCTAGACCTAAATTGCATGACATGTCCATTTCAGCTCTGTCTCATGTTTATAATTCCAAACTTTAGGGCCACGGTTTCCAGTTATCAATCTGATAGCTACCAATTTCCTTTCCCTGTCTACATTATTGACCCTTCTGACGCAATATATTATAAATTCATGCATCAATAATAATAATAATAATTGTATTATTGTTATATTATGCCAGATAATAAAAATAAATCAATAAAGGTTACACAAATTATTATGAATCTTTTGTATTATAATTATTGTAAAATAATATCATTTATCTAAATATTTTTGCGATTCTTATATAATTTATAGAATAGGATATGTTAAAGATTTTTTTAAAGATAAGAAAAGAGTAAAAGAAGTATTCATATGAAGAAGGATGAATACACTAAAAAAAATTAAAAAATATTTAATTTAGATAGAAAAATAATTAGTCACTATATTGATTAACTTAAATACTATTTTAAAAACTAAAAAATTATTGGTATTTAAATTAGTTATCAAACTTTTAGCTACTAATATTTTAGATTCTAAATTAACTTAGAATCTAAAATAGTTAGTAGCTAAAATCTTGGTAGTTAATGATTATACCAATTTAGAAACTACTTTATAAATTTTATTAATAATAGAAACTACTTTAGATGATTACGAGAACAAACAAGGTAACGTGATTGTGAGACTTAATGAATAACAAAGAATCATATTTAGTAGATGAAAAACCAAGAGAGGAAATATAAGTACTTAACTTTAGAAATCATTTTTTTTTTATCAGTAATAAAAAAAATAGGGACCAATTCAAGGGTGGTCCAACCCTTATACAGAAATACATGACACCAATCTCCTATTAGAACGCCTACCAAATTAGCAAAGGGATAACCACACCAACACTAACCAATATTAATGAATCAATCTCATACAAGCCAGAGGATTTAAAACCCAACTAGAATAAGGGAAATAAGCAGAACGAGACTTTGCATAAATCCAAGACCATACCTTTACTTGCACCGAAGCGAACACTTCAGACACATCTGCC
>Ga0123342_1008428_pt1 | contig 12986 bp, 6 predicted proteins | sample Turbeawhitnodule_FD_89960 | JGI IMG/M metagenome (GOLD analysis project Ga0123342, IMG submission 89960) | Root nodule microbial communities of legume samples collected from Mexico - Turtle bean Mexico white nodule | ecosystem: Host-associated > Plants > Roots > Nodule | place: Mexico: Nepantla...
AGATTTGTTGTGTGTTCTTGAGGGGATCAAGATCAGAAATCTTAGTGTTGGTGTGTTGGCCAAGAGAAGTGTGTGTCTTGAGGGGATCAAGGTCACTTTCTTGGTTGTGGTGTAAGTGATCAATGAGTGATTGCTTAGTGGATTTCCTCAGAGGTTTCTGAGAAGACTGGATGTAGCTCTGGGTTTGGAGTGAACCAGTATAAACATTTGTGTACATTTTCTCTATCCCTAACTCTTTAATTTCAGTTTTGTTATTTGTTTACTGGTATAAACAACCGATTGTTTTGCTGGTGCAGTGCTTTAAGCTTTGTGTTTTGAAAAACTGATTTCTAAATCAAGGTATTCTCGAAGTAATTTCATTCCAGGCTTAAAAGATTGCGAAAAATCTCTTTAAACAATTCACCCCCCCTCTAGTTTAAAGCCATTATAACAGAGGAAACCTCTAAAGTGAGAAAAAGGGGTGATGAAAGCTCCTACTTCTGCTCAACCTTAGTTTACTTTCACTCTGAATACCACACGAGTCTTTAAAAGCATGTGTGTAAGCAAGAACAAAAATTTCACCCATCTGAATTATTTGAGATAGTATCATTCATGAAGTGTTTACTCTTGAACTAGTACGAGTCTAACCACCTACACCAACCCCCGCCCACATTTATTGATTCAACCAAGAGGTGTAGTTATCACCAAAACCAAGGTCACACTATAAAAGAATTCCACAAAGTACATGACTTGATAGAAGAATTCGTCTGGTCAAACTTGTTAGAACGTTTTGTGCAAAATGACCTAGCTGAAGGGGTTGATGGGGAGGTTGAGATGGAGGATTTTGTGGTGGATTCCAAGGTTGAGGAATAGAAAATGACCAGGAGAATTTGCGGGCACCGCAAACTGAGTAGAAGTAGAGAGAGAAACCTCAATAGAATACCAATGATGTTAGAGGGATGATCAATACATTGTCAAAGAATTTGTTGTTGAAGGCAATTCGAGTTCAACAAGAAAAAGTTATCTTTGAAGCATAAACTAGATAAATATGCTAATACCTCGTTCTCTTCTGGAAATTTCCAAGCTTCAATTGTAATAAATTCAGTCATGTTGTCACAACATACATTAAAGGAGGAGATAAACTCCTCAATATATTCTTTTGAGATATTCTAGGAGGAGATACATTGCAATAGATCAAATATTGGAGGGAATTCATCCTTCCTCTTTCTCTTGGCTAAGCTCAACTTTGTTGTTTTCTACACCTCCTAAAAAAGCCTTATGTTTCCCTTTGACCACAATAGTCGCAACGTTAACAGGAGAAGAATAAAACTCCTCTACCAAATCCCTATCATAAAAAACGAGTTAGTACAACTTGAAGGTGGTTCTTTTCTAATGATAATAACCTGAATGAGAGAGTTATTCTCATTGGAGAAATCTAAAAGAGAAAAGGAAACTATAAATCAAAGTAAATATATTTTTAAAACCGTATATTATGAAATAAAAATATTGATTTTAAGAGCTATTTTCAACGAGAACGTTCTTGGCAGTTTTTCTTCAATAAAACATTTTTTAAACATCTTATCCTTTTCAATTTATCATTTTCCTTTTATTTTAAAATTATATTTTAATAGTTTTAAAATATATTAAACATAGTTAAAAACAACATTATATAAAACATAAATTGTTTATCATAAATTAAAATAAAAGCATGCAGTTATTTGGGTTGACAGCCGAAAGATAGACTTCTAGGTAAGTTTGGAAGTGACATTATTTCTTCGAAATTGAAATTTTCAAAAAAGGAAAAAAGAGATATTCACTATAAATGACCTTACCATAAGATAAATATTTCAATTATTTAAGATTCATTTTTATGGTATATATGGTGTTTAGTATTTCTTTGATGACCGTAAAATTTTATACTCTGTTGCTCGTATTGTCGAAAATGGTAGCATTACTAAAATTGTATGTCAAAAGAAAACCTTGTTTTTCGTTCATTTTCAAATGGGTTAAGCCAGAAAAATTAAAAAAACAATTTATTGATTCAGAGATTCTTCCACAAGAATATAAGCATAGCCAAAATGGTATGATTGATGTGATCGAACTTGTAAAAAGCACATTGCAACAGAAAAATATGTTACAGGTATCTACGGAAATTGACACAGCACAATGAGATGTGGTTCACTTATGGATGACCTGTTTGTATCAGGCGTGGATTTGCAAAGAAGGAAAGATACTAATGAAAGTTGGAAAAAGAGAAAAGAAAATAATGAAAACATAAAAAATAATGTAATTTAAAAAAAACAAATCTTTATCTTTATAAGAATTTTGGAGAGAAAGTTAACTTATATTATTTTGTTATAAGAATTAATAAATTATATACTGATTATATATAAATTATATTTTAATATATATATATATAACATTTATAATTTTTTATTAATTATTAATTATTAATTTTTATATTATAATAAAATAAATTATAAATAAAAGATTAATTTTAATTAATTATTAATATGTATTTTTATTAGTATTTAATAATAATTTTTAAATTTAAATTTATTTTAGTTCTAATCTATTTTCTAAATTCTTTTATGTTAATTTATTTTATATTTTTTAAAATTTATTATATTTATTAAATTTATAAACTTATATTTTATACATTTAAAAAAAATAAAACAATCTTTCACATTCATCCCATCACTTACAAATTTTAATAATTTTTTTATACAAATTCACTCTAACATACAATTATCCAAACAACTCCACTTTTCTTTCAAATTCACTCTCAACTTTTCACACTTTCATACTCCAATTCAAATACCATTAGTCGTTGTTTAGAGAAAGGGAGTGGAAAAGGTAAGAAAAAAAAAGTGAAAAATGATATTGTTTAAGTTGAGGGAAGAAAAAAAAATGTGAACAAAAACTTGTAATAGACTTGATTAATGTAATAAAATAAATTTAATTTTATATTAATATATTTAAAGAATAATTTAAAAAGTATAAATTTAATAAATAATTGAATATAATTTTTTTTGAAAATTATTATAAAAATTTAATAAATAAAATAATATTTTTTTTAAAAAGTATATTAAAATAAATCATCAAAAGTTAATTATTTTTATTTCATTTATTTAACATAAAACATATATTATTAAAATATTTATTTTATTTTATTATATTAGAATTTTAATTATTAAATATATTTTAATTATTTCTTATTTTAAAATAAAAAAACATTTTGTTTCATTTTGATTTAACTGTAATTGATTAACTTTATCTGCTTTATAAAAACGTAAACTTTCTGCTCATTTGAAGATGAAAAATCTGATAAAAAAATTGTCAAATTTATCTGTAATTTCAAATCCCGTTTTTCAAATTTTACTCGTCCCGGAAACAAACACATGGTTAGTCATTTATGCTTTTCTATTCTAAGAAAAATAATATTTTAACACTCTTAAAAATACTACACCCATCTATACCCACTATAATAATATAATAATTTATATTAAAATTTTAAACTAAAAAATAAAATAAATATAATTAAATTATTATTATTTTGAATTATCAAGTGACTTTAAGGTCTTTTCACTTAACTTTTCATGCTTTTCTTCTTATTTCATATTTACCATTCATTCCAACTTTACAGCAAGTACGTTCCATCTGTACTTTTTCAGTTTGAAAATAAACATGGTCTTGTTTTACACATAGATGAAAGAAAAGGACAATGTTATGGAACTAATATTATAACCAATAACAATAATACATGTACCGTTTATTGTTTATTATTAATTTTATTAAATATAAATAAAATATAATTAATTAGTATGGCATTGAAGGGTTAAAATAATAATGCATATTTTTAATTATTATGAAATCAAAATACTAATATGTAATTATTCAGTTATTAATTTGATTATTTCAACCGAAAATACTGCAGAAGACAATGCAAACATGTTGCCTTTACAAAATATATTGGAAATATATAATAAGAAGAAAGAAGAAAGCAAAGTGCTGATCAAAAAAAAAAAAAAGAAGAAAGCAAAGTGAAAAAGTTTAACCTGCCAATAATTGTAGCTAAAGATCTATAAAGAAAGTGATTTCAATTATAGCTACTGAAATAATGTCGTGTGTCAATTCAAGCAAACAGGGTAAGATTCATATAACTGTGCAAGATATTTCACAAAAATCAACACTTGTAAAGTGTTAGTAGTTTCCTGCTATGTGATATTTAGTTCTACTATATATATAAATGCTGAATTGTATAAGACTGCATAGAAACCTTCACATCATTCACCTTGGAAAAACTCCATCTCTATAGTCTCTCACAGCTTCTTGTTCAATCCCCTTTCACAAATCATTTATCAGCCATATACATACACAAATATATATATGTAACTATTTTATATATTAGTCTTTTACGTAGCAGTTACTAGTGGCTATAACTGAACTAGTAGCAGAAGGTAGATGAAGCAGAGAAGCAGCAGCAAGAACATCATCAGAAGCTAGGAAGAGTGATGAAGCAGGAAGAGAAGAACAGCTTCAGCAAAACCAAAAACATTTGCTTACCCTTCAAATCCTTCGGAAGAAGATGCACTAGGCTGGCCAGAGAGCATAGAGCCAGGTTCTACATCCTTAGACGCTGTGTCACAATGCTTATTTGCTGGCAAGATTGCGAATGAACGTTTATGTATATATACTTCATTTAATACCTACAAAATTCATATATATAATTCTTGACCTCACTAATTTAATAATAAAAATATATATTAAAGGGTATGTTTGTAATTAAATGTTGTAAAAAATTATTAAAATAATAATAATAAGAGTTATAAGGCGTAGAATTTTTTTTTCAAATTATCATGATCTATATATAGTGATTTTTTTTACCATCATGGGATTTTTTTTTTCACTTTTTTTTGTGAGACTGCTATTAAAAAGAATATATATTTGGACAAGTCATGCTAATTTGACATGATTTTGACTACATCAACCTGAATTCATGTCAAGTTGACACAATTTCTGTCACGTCAACTTAATGTCGTGGAAATTATTTTGACGACTTTAGATTGACGTGATAGAAATCGTGTGAAGTTGGCATGACTTTGTCCATGTCATAAATTTTTTCATTTTATATTTAAAATTTTCTTATTTTTAAATAAATGTATATTATTAATTATTTAAATAAAATTAAAATCGAGTAATAATTTATGTAATATTTAAAATTAATTTGATAAATAATTTTTTAAGGGTGTTAGTTTTTAAATAAATTTGATAAGTTGATCATCCTTAAAAAATTATTTATCAAATTAATTTTAAATATTACATAACTTACTATTTAATTATAATTAATTTCAACCGTAATTAAATAATTATTAATATATGTATCTATTTAAAAACAACTTTTAAAATAAATAAATTATGACGTATACGTGTCAACTTAGTATGATTTCAAGTTGACGTGGCAAAAATCGTACCAATTTAACATGAGTTTATGTTGATGTGGTCAAAAATGTGCCAAGTCTAAATCTGTAAATTTTTTAAAAGCAGTTCAACTTTTGGTAAAAAAAGGTTCCATGTTGGTAAAAAAACCATATATAGTTATCTAGTTTTGTGTGAAATATGATCTATGTATATACCCATTCAATATTTACACGCTAACCACGTAGTCCCTTCCTAATATAGTGAGATCAATGTAAATATTTAGTCCCTTGCTAATATTTGTGAGAGGATGATATGTCACTTGATTAACGCAGTTATGTGACATATTATATTGTTATGTGTATGTGTTAAGTTAACTGTCATGAATTCGTAAATATATGATTTATATATATCATATAGAACTTTAATTGATTTTTAACAAATGTGTTCTTAGTTTTTAGTAACGCGACTATTTAAGTGTTTATAAAGTGTGAAGTTGTTACCATGCACTTTAGAAATAACATAATGATTATTTCCCATTTCATCAATGACATCTGTAAAGTGAATGAAAAGTGTGGAAGGGTTACGTGGAATGAAAGTTGACCGAAAGGGAAAGGCAGTCAAAGTTAATTTGTTCATTGAAGTCCTGATGTACAAACATAGCCAACAAAAAGTGCAAGCAGGAGTGAAGAATGAAGGAAAAGTGGAATACACACAAATCCAGAACATTGCCAATCAAAAACAGCTAGTGGATAAAGTAAAAAGAACACAGAAAAAACATTGCTAATAAAAGACAGCTACTGGTAAAAAAAAAAACAAAATTGTTAATAAACAGCTTGCTATTTTATCAATCAATTTTACTTTTTTACATCCATTAAAAATTAAATTAAATTACACTATATAAATGGAATAATTTTTTTTTATAAACTAATTTTATAAAAATAAAATAAATTTAAATTTACTTCTTAATATATTATTAAAGTTTATTTCAATAAAAAATTGTTAAACATACCGTATTAACCGTTATTGAATTATTGTTGAAATATTTATAAATATTTAGTCTTATACGTAAAATATTTATATCTGAACGAAACGAGTAACGTGTATTGAAAATATCATGTTAAGTTGGAATACGGTTAAATTATGAGATTATTTACAAGTTATTTTTATAAAAATACTTTAATTAGCGTATTCGGTGGCGGGAAAATTAAATATTAATTTAAAGAAACAGTTTTTTTTAGAATGTCCTTTCTTTTCTTTTGGTAGATGATACAGAGATTAATCTTTGGAGATGTCAAAATAACCTCTAACCAATGTTTCGTTTTTATGTACATGAATCTTGATAAAGAAACCAATACATGTCACATATTTAAGAGACCTAACTCCTTTGGCTTAACACATATATTAGTGAAAAAGCAAAGTATAATTTATAGTTTAGATTATTTTTATTTTAAATTAGGTTCAAAATTGTAGAAAATTTAAGTAATATTTAAATTGATAAACAACTGTTTCAAATATTCATAAGAAATAAAACGAGTTAAAAACTAAGTTATTTAATGATAACTTCATTTTTTTTTTATATAAAAAGTTTTTATGTTATAGGCATCACTATGCTACTTGACATCTCAGCTATGCTGACACCTCAAATAATAACAATCATTTGTTATCACATGAAAAAATTATTATTAAAATAAATAAATATGGGGAGACTAAACCAAAATCCATATGTTAAAAACGATACATAGGTAAACTATACCTATTAATAAAGAATTCTAATAACAGACTAGATGGAAGCCTATTATATTAATGAAATGATTTTCTATTAATAAATCCTAAATTAGTCAACTTATCAACACACGCATTCCCTTCACTAAATATATGAGTAACCCTAAACTTGATTTTTCCACAATAATTAAGATAAGTATTTCATCGATTACGAAACATCCAAGGAACATTTATCCTAGCAGTAAACACAACACAAACTAAGGCAGAGTCACATTCCAGCCAGACATTAGTAAGACCGAACTTTTGAGCTTCCTCCAAAACATATATAACTCCATAAAATTCAGCAACCAAAGCAGTTTCATCTTATTAATTATAAAAATAATAATTTAAATAATCTTTTGATTACATGATCAATTAAAGAGCTTTTATAAATTCACTGAATTGTTAATTAGTTATTTGCAGTTTATAATAAAATTCTTAAATATATTTTATTCAATCGCAGTTTATAATTCTGCAAATTTTTGTTTCAATCGCTAATAACAACTTTTGAAAAATATATAAAGAATTTAACCTTACATTTAATGAGTATAAAGTTTGATGAGATATGTTTCATAAAACAGCAAATGCAAGAAAAGTGTAGTACGATTGTAACACTCATGCCACATAATCAGAAATGAAAATGGAGCAAAAATATCTGATAAGAAGATAATGATGAATACTTTAAGTTGACAAAACACGTGCATTTCATTTATGTTTATTTTATTCATATGATGATTTGCTAAGCAACAAGATGTTTCTGTTGCTTAAATATGATTGATAAAACCATACAACCTTGCTAGATCCGAATTTCAAGCACACTGTCTCCCAAGAGGCTTGTCACTAAACACAGGTAAATAAATATTTGCTTTTTATTTCATTTTAAAAAGTTTAAAATTATTTAGAAGTCTCTTGGTATTTATAAAGGAATTTTTCTTCCTTTAATTGTCTGACTTGTTTGGAATCATTGGTATGTTTGATTGGAGTTGGCGTCAGTATATCATCTTGATCCTTTTTCACACTTTTAGCATTTCAAACTTGTTAATATACCTGTTTATGTTAATGTCGTTTGGGGAAGTATCTGGATTGCAATTGTTGGTGAGATTTGGAGATATAAGAATAAACATTTTTTTAAAGGTGGAGTGATTGATCCTCAAGAAATTTTTTCTTTCATTCAATTAAAGGTATGATTTTGGGTTACTCTTTAAATTTGCCTTTGCATATTTTTTTTATTATGATTGGTGTCTTGTTCTTCTAGTTTGTATGTATTTGATCAAGAAACTTTGAAACTCTAGGTCTTTTGTTTTTAGAAGGTTGAGATGAGATGTTAGGTTGTTTATGAAGTGTCTTTAATTTGGTTTGTTGGTTTGTTTTTTAGTTATTCAAGTAAGATATTTGTGATAAACTTTTGGGAGAGGGTGTTGTAAATTTATGCTCATTTTGTAAGGATTGGATCACTCCTGAAATAGTTTTTATTTATTTATTTTTTCTTGTTGATAAGAAAAAATATTTTTATTATCCTTTTCTTCTCACGATTATATAAAGAGAGTTGTATTTTTATTTTACTTATTTTATTTTACAATTATAATTTTATTGTTAAGGAGAGATAATTAAATTGAGTATGATTTTTCAATGAGAAATGATAAGAATAGCTTTTACATACACGTGACTAGGAAATGAATAATATATTATTTCGATGATTACTTATACGTCTTATGTTTTAGGAAAACAAATTAAATAAGTGAATAGATATATTAATTTTTTTATGAAATGATGTATTAGCTCTTTTATGTTCTTTTTCTTTATCTTTTTATGTAATTATTTATTTGAATTTCTTTTAATGGTATTAAATGAAATGTTATACTATAATGATCCAACTTTATTTTTGTAAAATGTCTAACTTGCTAAACTATATTCAATTTGTACTGGTATGGCGAGACCGAGATTCGGTCACCCTTACTGAGATCAGGGAAACCTGACCGAGACGAGGGAAACCACCACAGACGGCCCGGCCGACCGACACATATATCCATTAACGCTCAAACCAAGGTCAATGAAACTAATTTGTCATTAAGAATTAGGTAATACAACCATAAGTGTGATCCATTCCATTAATCATGCCCAATAAGGTAAGCCCATTAAAATAATATAAATAGCGCGATTTTCAAGGAGAAAGGTATGTCATTTATTACTGTGCACCTACCCGAGTGTCAATCACCCGCTTTACTGACTTAAGCGTTGGAGTGCCTTCTGCAGGTACCTCCCCCATTTGGCATTCACCCGAGACTGAGAGCTGAAGGAGAAGTACGGAGGCGAGAAGGATCCCAGCAAAGCCCTAGCAACCTGCCTGACCGAAGGAGGAAGACGAAGACTTCAATAGTTCTCTAGGTCCTATCTCCCTAGTAGGAACACAATTTATCATATACTAGTGGAAATACAGTATTCTCGCGCTTGTATATCCGCATTTTTTATTTTTTATTTTTATTATTATTGTATGTATATTTATATTTATTTAAATTAAATATAGATTTATGTGTATTTGTATGTATGAGAGACATAGAGAGAGCATGAAAGTCATGTTATTGGGTAAGAGATTTGAGGAAGAAGAGAGATAAAGTGAGAAAGAACAAAAAAGAGAAAAAAAAAAAAAAGGTGATAAAATCTCAAAAATTCAAATTAAAAAATAGAAATATATTTCAAAAAATTAAATTAAAAAAAAAATGTTCTACATTCAGAACTGTTTTTGATAACTATTTTAATATGTTTTAGAAAAAAAATAGGATATAAGAAATGATGCAATGTGTATAATACAATAATAAGGTTAAATATTAATATAAAAATAAAATAGAAAAAAATATTGGAATTCCTTTTATATGTAGATATAGTGATTATAGCGTGTAACACGTTTATGAATATTGAAACTTATAGAAAGTTGATATGTCTATTATGTATGTTTGTAATATCTTTATTTATGAAAATGATTCTCTCACTTTATATGAAATAATATAATATTGTGTATTTTGCGTTGTGCAATATTGATTTATTTCTCTCATCAAAGTATTAAAAGCCTTGTGTATATCAATTTTATCTTGCACAAACCCACACTAGTTTGGAGAAATGAGTTTAGAAGAAATCCTAGATAGCCTGTCAGTAAGAATTTTAGAGATAATTTTGATTATGAAATCAGCAACAACTATAGGTCTGAAGTCTTTGATAACATCAACTCTCTGTATTTTTGGAATAAGAGAAACGACATTGTTGTTCATACCATGAAGAATCCAATTATGCATAAAGAATTGTTGAACAACTTTGCAAACATCCTTACTAATTGTGTCCCAACACGAGTGGTACAAAACACCATCAAAGCCACCGAAACCAGAAGCATTGTTTGAATTCAATTGAAACTGCAAACCTAATCTCATCTTCATCTGGAAATTTGATAAGCATAATGTTCTCTTCCATAGAGACCATATCAAGGATGTATTTGCCAATAAAATTCTCCATACTATTCGTAGGACTAGAAAAAGAATTAGAGTTCGAATAAAGAGATTTGTAAAAAATATGAATATGATTCCCTATAATCTTAGGGTCTTCAGAAAAGGAGTTACCACTCTAAGTCTATTAATATGATGACTCTTTTTTATGACAAGTGTACCGAGTCAAAAATAATAATTTATCCCTAAGAACGGATATCGAACCCACAAGGAACAATTATTTAAAATCCTAATAGTAACATTCACTAAGTATAAAAATATATACAATAATTTGATTTGATTTGATATTGACAATAGTTTGCATGAAAATTAAATAAAAGAAAAGTAAAGAGTTTTTAATTCAATTGAGAAAATTGAGATTGAGGTTCATCCTTATTACTCTTTTGTATTTTGAAAAGCATAGTAATATTTTATCCTTTGAATGATATTGATGCCCATATAAAATTTATTTAATCAATTTCTCGCATATAAAATTATTAAGAGAGTCGTCTAAATATCGATTTCTCGCATATTTTTAAAAACTCTTTATCATTACGATTAGATGTTGATAGCAATTAACATTTCAAATATGTTAAGCATTATCATTTAGGCCAAAAGCTTAAAAGTACTTTTCAGTCAAATCTAAGGATCAAAATCATGGTAAAACAAGCATTACAAATAAAACGACAATACCAATCATCAATCAAGAACATAATATTATATTTAAATATTACATCAATGCATAAGGGTTTGAACCGATTACTCCAAATCCCAAAGGATAGAATTAGTCACTCATGTTGGCCATTACAACCATGGAAAGCAAGAAAAGAAGATCCAAAATTTTTCTCCTTGACGGTTGCCTCCTTTAGGGTTTCTAACATCTTTTATTCTCCCAATTGATGTTTAAGGTTGTGCCTCACGCCTCATATTTATCTTATTTGGGCTTGGACTAAGTGACTTCTCGTCTGGGCGTGATTAGGCTTGCTTAGCGAGTTGGATGAAAACAAGCTCAACGTCTCTAGAATGATTTTGCCTGGGCGAGTTTGGGAAAGTGTTGAAGTAATCCAGTTTTTCCTTTTTATCTTCTATATTCTTCTTTTGTCCTTTTATCTCCATTTTTTCTTCCTGAAATTAACACATATTTGGGAATAAATTCTTCTTATTCATATTAAAATCACAAAATATGTACAAAGGTTTAAATTCATAAATTAGGGGTTAAATTATAGTTATTTTGTCAATAAATATCCATAAGTGTCTGTATTTTAATATGAAATATTACTGAAATATGACACTTATCAACTCCCCCCAACTTAAAATCTTGCTTTACCTTAAGCAAAGTAAATGAATATAACTAAATCATAGTTGAATTTAAATATCAAAACAAATTTATTCACTAAACAATAGATTAAATTAGAAACTTATGTTGCTTTCAAATTCAAATATAGAAAAATATGGATACAATCAACTTACAGGATCAAACTAAAACAATAAAATGACAATTCATTAAGGAATTTCTTCTCATATGCTCACATGTACATGTTTCTTTATTTCCACTGAATCATAACAAATCACAGTTTTTTTTTCATTTCATCTTCATATCACAAACATATTAGAAGCATGAATCTTAAGGTCTTTTACAGGGTTATAATGAGGTTGGCTTCCAAAAAGTATCGGTTTTTCAGATAACAAAATGCACATGTTAAAGAAGAAGAACATACCTACAATCGAATTACAGCACATGTGTTGTCTAATCACCACTCTCTTTGACTTCACAATTTTCCTCATTTTCTTTTTACTTATTCATGATTTAACATGAATTTTTTTCTTTTTCTTTTTTTCTTTCTTCTTTTGTTTTCCTGATTTTTCAAAAAAAAAAAAAGGAATACATTATTCCTATTTCCAAAAAATGAATTATTCAGACTCTAACACACTTGAACCAACCATTTCCTTTTCTATATGTATTTCATCTATGTTCTCATTCCTTAAACATGTCAATAGGTAAGAAAATATATCGTTCAAGGTTTAAGGTGCAATAATAACAAAAGTTCTTGGCTCAAAAGGGTTATCAAAAAATGAATTCTATTTACGTAAAGGTTGGCTATTTGGCCCTCGTGATGTGAGTTGATTTTAGGATTCCATATTTTAGAGGTTGCATTTTTGTTTAAGATTTTTAGATTAACAAATATGGTGATAAGCTCAAAGAAGATTGTCACTGGATACAAACTTAACGAATCCTTTATGTGTGATGTGCAATGAATACCAAGAAACAACCCAGCATCTATTTGTAGAATGTGTTTGTGCGCAGCGTGTCTGGTCCCTATGCTTAAGGTGGATAGGCATTTTGTTTGTCCAGCA
>Ga0123342_1008429_pt1 | contig 12984 bp, 6 predicted proteins | sample Turbeawhitnodule_FD_89960 | JGI IMG/M metagenome (GOLD analysis project Ga0123342, IMG submission 89960) | Root nodule microbial communities of legume samples collected from Mexico - Turtle bean Mexico white nodule | ecosystem: Host-associated > Plants > Roots > Nodule | place: Mexico: Nepantla...
CTGTCTTTTGCAGGTTCTTGAGGTGAATCGAGGTGTGAAGGACGGAAGCTAGCGTGGTGCAAAGCCGATCCAGAGGAAGATACCTTTGACGTGGCAAGACTCTTGCGTTCTGGTCAACTGGCATGATCAATATGCATAGGAATGTGCGTTTGCATGTGTAATTTTATGAACAAAGATAATTCTTTTCTAGTTTATGTTCACAGTGGTACTTTCAATTTGATAATCAGAATTTCCTATGGGTAGGTTTGAGTTTTCTATGTTAAATCAGGATTTGTTAGAGCTTTGTTTAGAGTAGTTATAATTTTACGCAAGGGAGAGTTAACTAAATTTACTTCATTTTAGTTAACATATTTTTGTAGGAGTTTAGAATTTGAGAATATATTATATTGATAGTTGTTAAAAAGGAAAGATGTTTGCTTTCATATTGAAGTTTGGATTAGTAATTAATAGAGTTAAGAAATTGGAGAGGCATGCATATGTTTGGTTTTGGTTTGAACATCAGTTCTTTATTGATCAATTAGTGATATAATTGTATATATGTAATGTCATGTAAAGTAGGTGTAGATGGAAGTTTGACTTGTTTTGGTTGAAACCACTTTAGTTTGATTACATTGTATTGATTTGAAAGCTTTAAGATTGTGAAATTTCAAAATTGTTAGGTTCATGAGTTTGGAGTGGTTATATTGATTGAGATTAGATTTAGAAAATTTCAAGTTGGAATTGTTGTATGACAAAACTTTGAAGAGGTTAAAAATTATTTCAAATTAATTTAATCTATGATATTTTAAACCTAATATAAGATATTATGTTGAAATGAATATGACATGTTTTTATTTTCTTAATCTTGATTCTTTACTAACCATTTAGAGCTAGTGAAATCCTTTTAAATTAGAAATGCTATATAGATTTAATGACTTGTAGAACAGGTATACTATTATATATGTTTGTAATTACTATTATGTTTGTAAAACAATATTCTATTATGTTTAAATTTTTCGGTAATTACTATTATTTTTATCAATAATAATAATAATAATAATATTGTTCTTGTCGGTTGACTCCAATCCCAAGCTCTGCCTCCATCTACCTCAGTGGAATTTGCTCCTTTCTCTGTGTTTGGAACACGGTTTCATTGAGATTGAGGGGGTCCTACCTGTTGATTGCACTACGACGATCAAGTCATTACTAGGCTTATAGAAACAAGAAGTAACTAGTTTCAGTCTTAGAAACAACATACCTTTATGTGGGATCTCAAGTCCCTTTTATAGCCTACCTCTTGTAGCAGCTTTCTATCACGAGAGTCTTATCTCAACTGAAAGTCTATGCATCAGGAAGATATTTTGTTCTAGGACACATCCTCTTAGCGTCGCGGCTGAACATAACTTTTCCTCTTTGAGGTGTATAAAATCTTAACAGAATAACCACCAGGGCACCAACTCATGTACCAGCATCGAGGTCCAATCTGTTTCACGTAGGCACCTGCGGCGAGGCACCATGTATCGTGCATGCAACCTAACTCATTGTGCCCTAGCACACATGGGCTTAGGTGTGGAGAAAACCTTTTTGCTCGTGTTAGACCCATACGCATTAAGCGCACCCCTAGGTCAATCACTACCGCTTGTTGACCGTCTGAGCCTTTTGCACAAGGGGTTGTATAAAGTATACAAGAAAAGAGTAAACACACATCTCGAGCCAAAACACATGGCCCATCAACCTGACCCAATAGCCAAGCTAACCTGTCTAAGGCAGATGCTGAGCTCCGACCAGCGAGCACTGAGCTCTGAGCGCTTTGGTCCAGTACACAAGCCTCCCAGGCTCAGGCTGAGTTTGCTTTAGCGAAGAGGCTATTTGCTCGCCCTTGGTGGCTTACGTGTCTCGTGGGTAGTGGCGCATGCAGCGCGACGCACGAAGCGTTTCTGAGTGGACATCTCACCACACTCCATCACAAGCACACACGTGGCCTTTCATCAACAGCTAGAACGCATTGCTGCTTGCCCTTCCCAACGTTGGGTTTTATAACGTTCAAAAACTTCGTCGTTTCTCACTGTTCCATCTTCCTTTCACGAAACCTTTGCGCCTTTCTTCAAACTCTTGGACCTCCTTCCTCATCATGGGCAACCTCCTCGCCTCGACGCGTTCTTTGAAACAAGGTACCCCCTCTAATTTGCGACTATGCATTGTCATCTTTTAATGCTTTTATCATGATCGTATTGAATGTTCTGGGACTGTTTCTGCATTCATTTGATTATGATTGCTATCTCTGTTAGCTTCGCTATTTTTCCTTAATCTTGAATACGCGTTGTTCTTATTGCCTGAATGTGTGTTGTACCTTCCTTGTTTGTTTTTCTTGTTTTAGATATACTGAATGATGGACTATCGAGCCATGTACCCTGGGCCTTTGATACCCTCTTAGGAGAAACCTCCATATATACCTCCCTCGAGGAAATAGTTCTTTATATGAAAAGTGAACGTCCCAAAAAATGTATTTTCAGTGGGAAAAACGATAGAGGCCTTAAGTTAGTGCCTTGTAGGGAGGATGAGCCAATCTGTTGCGATGAATCCTCAGACCAAGATGGTCCTTTTTGCTACTTCTATACCACTGTGTTCAAGAAAGTCCTTCTCCGTCTTCCCCTATATAACTTCAAAAAAGAACTCCTCACCGAAATAAACATCGCCTCATCCCAGCTACATCCAAATAGTTGGGCGTTTGTTCAGGGTTTTTCCATCCTCTACACCTATTTCGACCATCTGCCATCAGTGGAGGTCTTCCTCTATTTCTTTGAGGCCAAACGCCTTGGTCACCAGTTGTGGGTGTCCTTCAACGGGGTAGTTGGGAGAGTCTTTTTGTCACTCTTCCAACAATCTTACAAAGGCTTCAAGGGCAAATTCTTGAAAACCTGCTGCAACAAGAAGGACCCAACTCTTCTACATGGGTTTCCCTTGTATTGGACTGAGAAGTCGAGATTCCAAGGCGCCAGATGCTTGGACGAGATGCCTCAACGGGAACGAGAGGTGTGCCTCTTCCTCTCCAGCTTAAAAGTGGTCTTTGACATCGCCACCCTAATAGACCAAGAGTTCTCCCAAGTGGGACTTAAGGCGTATATTGGTATTTCTCATTCCTGTACTCTTGCTGGTGTTGACTTGCATGTCTATTTACCGAACCCTTGTTTCTTATGCAGACAGCATGCTGGGTACACTGAACAAGAAGGACCTAGCAGTCAGGGCCAAAAAGATGAAAGTTGTTGCCCAAGCTTCTCCTGCTAAGGATTTGAAGCTCAAGGCTGTTGCTGAGGTCGCCCCCTCTGATGACGAAGAAACTTACTCTGGGCCAGTCTTCAAGAGGAGGCGAAAGGCTACTACTAAACCTGTTGAGCACTCAGCCTCAGATGGTCGCACGCCTTCCCCTCAAGCCCCTCCACCCAGCCCTCCTCCTTCTTGAGACATAGTTGTGCAAGAGAGCGTGGATGCAAGTATGCCAAGGGGAGGACTGTGGGATCCTACCTCGGATGCCCCCACTTTCCTCGAGAAGACCTTGTTATCTGCCCAGGCCAAAAAGAAGCTCGAGAGCTTGGAGGAGGACCAACTGGTGGAGCAAGCAGTGAGGCAACTGGGGCAAGCCTTAGCTGCGAATTGCCTGACCATCTCCAAACTAAGGGGATGGAAAAGCTCAGCTAAAGAGGAGTCTCAAAAGGTCGCCGAGCTCTCGCGGCAGGTGGATGGTTTCCAGCACGAAACGACCAAACTTTACCAAAAGTAAAAAGAGTATAGAGCTCTTCTGACTGAGAAATCCAAGGAAGCCCTAGATTTATCTAACAAGAACGTGAAGCTCCAGTTTGAAGTGAAAAGTTGAAGGAGGAGTTGGCCAAGAGAGGTGAGGAGCTGGTTCGGAAGGACGAGAAGCTGGAAAAGGTCAGGGAGGCCCTCACGATGATACTGCCAACTCATACATGGCGGATTTTGAAGATGTCGTCACCCAAGCTTCGGGAATCTACCCTGAAATGGACTTCTCCGAACATGTTTGGGAAAGATTATGGTATATGGGTGACTGGTGGACGAGGAAGAGTCTTGAGTTGACTTGTAATCAGCTGTCTTTTGTAGATCTTTGAACAATTTCTCTAACCCTTTATATATGTTAGCACCTTTAATTACCTTGCTTAACTTTGTCATACTTCGACTAAGGTATCAGTAATGCACATCGCGATAAACACAAATATCAAAAATTAATCAGCTGAATATGACTAACCACCTTATCAATGTAGTACACCGATTAAGCATGGGAAATCTTAACGCTCTTGGCGGAGCTATTTCATGGATGACTTGTACCTTCTAACTACGAAGGATGTCACACTTGCTTGAGCATTGACTAGCTACACAGGGATTCAAATTTTCGGTTTGGTCGCGTAGGACTTCTGCACTTGGAAAGTTTATTCTCTTTCTTCACACATCCTTCCCCAAGGCTTGGGGTGACTTGAGCATCTGACTTAGGGCCAATCTCTACACCAAGTCTGCCCTTTGAATGACCTTTAATGGCTGAGAGTATCTAACTTGGGCGTTGGCTCACACGCTAAGTCTACTCTTTAATAATTTTCGTTACTTGGAGTATTTGACTTGAGTGTTGGCTTACACGCCAAGTCTACTCTTAACACTTTCGTGGTGCTACCCCACTGGGTTAACCTTGGTTTTTTTTTCACAAAATTCCCGAGCTCGGGTGGTTCTACTAACACCGAGGTGGGTTGCTCTCTATACCTTTGGTTGTGCACTCTTAGGTATTGTTAATCGTGGTTCAGTACCTCCTGGACTCAGAATCTCACCAAGCCAGGTCATTTTTCCCTAACTTAAGCTAGACACTCTTAGTTTATGGTTGATTATGTTTCAGGGTATCTGAGCTCAGAGTCTTACTGAGCAGAGGTCGTCCTATCTGATATCCAGTTATAGGTATTTCTTTCTTAACCTGTTGACCTTTAAAATGTCTGACCTGGGTGTCATCTCACACGCGACGTCCACTCTATTAAGGTCTTTCGGTTGGAGTATCTGACTTGGGTGTTTGGCTCACACACCGAGTCTACTCTTTAAACAATTTTTATTACTTGGAGTATCTGACTCGAGGGTTAGCTTACATGCCAAGTCTACTCCTTGACCCCAAGGTAGGCCAGTCTACCTGCCCTTGGGTAAATAATCTTAACCCCATTCAGCGCGCCTAGACTCAGAGTCTTACTGAGAGGAGGTTTCCCAAACTTAATAGTTTGATCGTCGAGTGACCTAAGCCCCAGAGTCTTACCTGAGGAATAGGTCACCTCGTTTAGTTTGTCAATCATGAACATATTGCGCTTACTCGGATAACATATCGGTCAAGTCGCCTTCTTGTGCGTTAATAAAGTATCCTGGCAAAACATCTTTCCAAGAATAGTTTTCATTGGGCAACCTCATTAAAAAAACCCCCGAAAGGGAAAAAAGCGTTCCCTTAATTATTCAAATTGTTCATAAGATTGACAAAAATACATTAACTGAAATAAAACTTAAGGTTGGCCCTGCTCCATGTTCGGGGTATAGCTCCACCCTCTAGAGTTTTGAGTCTGTATGCTCCGTTGCCGAGTGCCTCTACCACATGGAATGGGCCAGTCCACTTGGGAGACAACTTGTTCTCCAACTGGTAAGGGTGAGCTTTTATCATCACCAGGTCGATAACTTGGAACTGTCGAGGTCTTAGCTTGGACCTTTGCTTCTGCTCCACCTTTCTCTTCAAGGCTTCAACTTTGACGTGTGCTTGCTCTCGCACCTCGTAAAATAAGTCTAAGTTTACCTTCCTCCCTTACAGATTCACAGTTTTACAAGTATATAAGTATACAAAATGAAAACAATTACAAGAATAGAAGGAACAGATTACATCTGGTGTACAGGAAATCACAGAGCTCCTAATTCACTTCTTGAACTAATGACACAGCCTTAGGCAATCTAGCAAAGCTTGAATCAAATCTTCCTAAAAAATGTTTCTTAATCTCTCTTTTTGTGCTTTTCAAATATTGAGGGTAACCAATTTCATAGCTCTTCAATCTAGCCGTTTTAAGCAGTTAAACATGAGCCAAAATAGTTTCAAATCAACTGAAAACAGATTTAACAAGATTTTGAAAAACTGTTAAGAAATTGAAAAATCAACCGGTTGAAATGTCGTTTTAACCGGTTGAATTGGTTTTGACAGATAGTCAACCAAGTAAAAAACAGTTTGAAAACCCTCCAAACAAGCTAGGTGTAAAATAACTAATTAAACTGAGAAATCAATCGGTTGTTTTTCCCTTGGCTTAGAAAAACTTTTCATTTTCAAAACTGATTGATTCTGCTATGCATTGAATTAAGAATGAGCTTTACAAATTCTAAACAACCTAGAACTAAATCCCAAACACAGTAGCACATGCATCAAGCTCTTTTCACGGATTTGGAGGCATCAAAGCTTCATCTTCTACTTCTACTATTAAAATCTATGGTTAGTTTACATATGATTGATGCTGATATACTTAATTAAATGTTGTTGTTTTAAGTATAATTTTGGCAATGCATAAGAACCTTGTTATTATTTAAAAAAAAAAAAAACAATATACACTACAAGAAAATCATTCAATAGAAATTCATTTTAGAGACCAAAATAATTAGTTACTATTTGACTACCTTAGAGACCATTTTATAAACTAAAAAAATTATTGGTATCTAAAGTAGTTTTTATTATTAATAAAAATATATAAAGTAGTTTCTAAATTGATATGTAATCATCAACTACCAAGGTTTTAGCTACTAACTACTTTATATTATAAATTGGTCTTTATCAGTCTTTTAGAGACTAATTTAGAATCTAAAATATTAATATCTAAAATTTTGGTAGCTAATTTAAATACCAATATTAGTATCTAATTTAGTCAATATAATGACTAATTATTTTTTATCTCAAAGTTTGATTATTATTTAATGATTTTCTTATAATGATATATTGCATCAATTATGACTAAAACTGATGTAATATGTACCTAACAAATGAAAAAGCAATACATATTGCATCGATTCTTTAAGACAACTAATGTAATATTTTCTACATCAAGTTTTCAGGTTACTTATTACATTAGTAGCATCAAATAATAACTTAAGTAAGAAGTAGTTTTTTTTTTTGTTTTTTTCATTTGTTGGTACATATTAGATAAGATGCCTTAAGGAAGTGATGTAATATGTCCTTGAGCAAGTTTTTTATTTCATGTACACGACATATATTATATTGATTTTATAACCATTTTAATATTACTCAATTTTGTATTGGTACAATAACTAATGTTAAACTATTGAATTTATCACATTAATAAATTAGATTTAAAAATGATATAAATAATCATAAATATCCGAAGTAAATATTTTTTTTGGAGCAATGTTAGCAAGAGATTAAAATAATAATAATTGATGTTGTTATGACCAAAAGTGATGATGTTACTCCTTCTACTAAATGTTGCCATATAATCATTTTGTGCTTGAAACCAAAAGCACATTTATATTTTATTTTTATTTATATTTAGAAAATATATTTTAGTAATATTCCTCAAATTTATAAGCATTTCTTTTAATCATCATATATGTCGTATAAACTTTTCTTTTAGTGGATCAAAATAAAAGATTAGAAAGCTAAGCCATTTTATTTTGATAGAAGTAGTTTAACATTGACGAGATGCCTAAATTAAGATGCAAAAGCATAAAAAGTGGAGAATGTGATTCCCAAACCACTTGCATCAATTGATTAACGAAGGGCCATTTCATTTTACAAATTCATCCTTATAACTTTTTAAAAGACTTCTCTATTGTATGGTGATTATAGAGTATGGACCAAGAATAAATAAAATGAATATTATGTTCAAAGTAGTGTTCAAATAATTTTAGCACGTGCACCTTTCTTAGTACAAGGAAAAAGATTCATAATAAGTCTTATAATAAGAAAGGAGAGGAAAATAAAATAAGAGAATAAAAAAAGTGCTACAACACATTGTTGGAAATCAATTTCGTTCACTTACAATATGTGCTCACAACTAATTAAAACAAATTAAACTTATTTGAGAGGCACTGCATAAAGCTTTTTTCATAAATTTCTTCTGTAAAAAAGTTCATATATTATATAATAGAATGCCTTATAGTGTAATGAAATTACAATTTTTTATGTCAATGGAATAGTGTGTCAGGGCATTAAGTGTCCATATGTTTACATTGATTAATAGTTTTTGTTAAAAATACTTATCAGTAGAGGAAAACTTAATATATGTTTGTTAGAAAATAATCTTTTTTCTGATAACAAAATAAAATGAAGATAATTAGATTTATTCAAATAAAATTAATATGAAAAATAGCGACGTTTTTTATCTCTTTTTTCTTCTATCACATACCATTCACATATATGTGTTTCCGTTGTTCAATTGTAATTTTGATCTTTATAGTTTACAAAATTAATAATTTTAATCTTTTAATTTTTTTCAATTTTAATCTCTTAATTTATAATTATATGTAGTTTTAGTGTAATTTTTTATGTCGTTTTGGTATTTTAATTTTTTGTTATTCATATTTTTTGTTTAATTTTCAGTTCAATTTTTATATTTATTTTACTTTGGATATGGCAGTAATGTTGACGAAACACATGATACTTATGAATTTTTTTAGAAGAATAAAGAGAGTCTAGCAACTAGATACTTTTAAATGTAATTTGATAGTGATTTAATATATTTTAAAAATTAAAATTACCTTAAAAAATTCAAACACGAAAATTATAAATAATTCAAAATTAACAAACTAAAATTGCAAAAAATAAAATTTTGGGACCAAATTTATAAACTTTGTAAAATATAAGATGTAAAATTACAATTAAGTATAATTTATAATGCAAACTAGCAAAGTTAAACCAAACTCGCTTAGTGAGAATGAATTCAAGTTTCAAAATTAAATTTAATATACTTTTTAGAATAAGATACATTCTGAACTGTATCAACCCGATTGTACTACTTCTTTAAATACAATTTATTAAAAAAAAAAAGCAAACAATTGTATGCTAAACATAAACTTTTAACTAATAAATAATATGTTATAACATAATATTATATAGATATATATAATAATATTAAAATATATTTTAATTTCAGTATTACATTGATTTAGTTTATAATCGAATTATATATAATGCTAATATTAACATATTATATTAAAACATTAAATTAACCTGACTTTATCTTATTTATTTTGGGTGTTGAAAGGAACGAATTCATAGTGAAATAAATAATTAGATCAAATTTTCACATTTAATAAAGACAAAGAACGTGTCCCTACTCACCCCAAAAATCATATAAAAGGGGGAAGGAGAAAGAGAGAAAAAAAAAAGAATATTGTTTCAATAAAGTATATTTGCTTATATGGAATAACAATTTTTATATACCAGATAACCTTTTACTGCCACAAGAAAATAATTTCAATAATTAAGAAAAACAAATTGACTTTTACCATTTCTTGTACAACAAGAGAATAACATATATAGAGTGAATAATCTGATTTAAATATTGGTATGATGTAGATAAAAAAAAGTAGCGGTGCCAAAACTTATTGTAAAAATGTGTTCTATTAATAATCTAATTTCACATGATAAATAAATATTAATTTGAATCTTTTATTCCTTTAGTTGGATTACATAGATTCTTCCTTTTTTTAGCTAATTAAATTCTTCTATTTTAAAATGATTAGGTAAACTTGAGTCTTCCTTTAAATTCTCATTTTACTTAAAATCATCGTAAATTTAATCAAATATATTGTATTCAACTTTTGTTTTGTCTAAAAACTCACTATCCAAACCATTCAAATTTACTTTAGGAAAATGTCTTTTCTTCTTGAAACCATGATCTCACCCCTTGAAATCTTTCAAATTTACCAAACTTATACTAAATTTTTTACTTATAGTATTTTTAAACTAGATCACGTTAATATTCATTATGATTGAACGAACTTCTTTAAATAAATTAGTAAAAGAAATAAAATTATTTCATTTAAAAGTTAAACATAGTTTATAGAAATTCCACCATATAACTTATCTAATTTTTTTTAACTTGTAAATAAAGTAATGTTAACTCTTGAAGAAACTCATTTCACTTTTCTTTTTATTTTTCTCCTTTGTGAATTTTTATAACGAAGTTGTCTAGATAATACCAACATATTTAAATAATACTTAAATATTTAGATAAACATGAGAATTTGAGAAATTTAAATAAAAAAATATTAAAAATATTAATTTTAAAAATAAAACTTAAGTAACCACAAAAATTCTCATATATAATTGAAACTAAGATGAAAATAAATATTAATTGAGTATAATTTAATAAGTCTGGTGGTGGAAGCCTTGAAATTGAAGTAGTGGTATCTGACTAGTCTTAGAAGTTGGCATATTCGAGGTATATTTTAACTCTATTTTTTATGGACCAATGATCAATGGCATAAAGACATATTGATGTTGAAAAAAATAATTAAAAACTCCCATAATTATACATCAAACTATAGTATCTCATAAGGTAGTGAATAGTGAACTCAAAAAGTTTTGTTTTTGGTAAACCTCTTTTTAGCAAATTTATTGCCCTCAACCTATTTATTTAGAAATATTTGATGTATTGCATGAGTATCAAACAATAAACATTAATTTAATAAAAGTATTGTAAATTATTTAAACTGCACGAAGAATTTTTGTGGAATCTAAAAGTACATGTTAAAATAAAACATTTAAAAAGTTTCCTGATTAATAAAAAATCTAAAAGTACATGTTAAAATAAAACCTTTAAAAAGTTTCGTGATTAATAAAAACTTATAAATCGAGTATAAGATACGAAATTCACTAAAAATAAAATAAACTAAAAATTACTTGTCAATTTAATTCGTACACAATATGGAATGAAGGTGTGTACTGGACTGGAATACTCGTGATCTCGGTCCAAGCATTTTGCTTTGGTTAGCTCGGTTTTGGGTCCAAAAGCAGATTATGGGCTCGACCCAGTTTCATTGGTAGGTCCGGTGGAGAATAATTAAAATTAAAAAAAAATAAGTTAGGTCATAATATAAAGTTGTTAGTTAAATATATATGTCGATATATATTAAGCTGTTAGAATAGAATATATGTGAATATACAAATTAAATATATGCATGACCTGCTGTTAGTTGAATATATAAATTGTTATATAAGTGGAGAGTGCCTAAGAATAAAGGTACACGAGATTCTCTTCTATTGTTAGCATCATGAGTAAAGGTGTCCGTTGTACATAATATTTTCCTGTTGTTAGCACCCAAACATGAAAGGTGCACGTGAGCAGGTAGTTTTCTGTTATTATTTTATGCTTTTAGTAGAGATTATATTCTCGTGAGTGAAAACTGTTAGAGGAATAACTATAAAAGGGGCTTGAGACCCCCGCTAAAGGTATGTTGTTTATGAGTACTAGAGACTGAAACTGATTATTATTTTGTATGCTCTCACTGACTTGATCGTCGGGGTGTGATCAATAGGTAGAGCCTCCTTTGTCTCAACGGAGCATTATTCCAATGCGCCAGGAGGAGCCAGACTAGAAGCGGAGATTGCCCATCCAATCAACCAGCGAGAACATTTGACGTCCACCGTGGGGCCCGATAAAACCTGATCTCATCCCTATTTACCATAGACCCTTTCGACGTGATGAGAAACACGAGGTAAGGATTGTTGGGATATGAAGGAAGCAAAGCCCCAACCTTGCAACAAATCATGGAGGCAGGTAAAATTGATCCCGCTAATTACTATGATATAAATGATCATTATCATTTAAATCTGTTGAGATTCCTTAAAATAACAAACATAATTGTTATTATTTAAATCTATTATCATATTATTATGAAAATTACATAAATGATTTACCATTTAAGACTGTTGTGATATCATTGTGAAGATAACAAATTTAATTGTAGTTGAATATGTTATCATGTTATTATGAAAATCACATAAATGATTTATCATTTAAAACTGTTGTGATATCATTGTGAAGATAAAAAAATATAATTGTTGTTATTTAAATATGTTATCATATTATTATGAAAATCACATATATATGTAAATTTGTTATCATGTTATTTTGAAGATAACATAAATGATTAATTATTATCTTTAAGTCTGTTGTGGTATTATTCGAAAGATGAAAGAAATAATTGTTATTATTTAAATATGTTATCATATTATTATGAAAATAACAGATATATGTAAATCCGTTATCATGTTATTTTAAAGATAACATAAATGATTAATTATTATCTTTAAGATTGTTGTGATATTATTCTGAAGATGAAAGATAAATTTTTATTTTTAAATTTGTTATCATATTATTGTGAAAATAACATATATATGTAAATTTGTTATGATGTTATTATGAAGATAACATAAATGATTAAGTATCATGATCTTTAAGTCTGTTGTGATATTATTCTAAAGATAAAGAATATAATTTTTATTATTTAAATTTTTTATCATATTAGTCTAAAAGTCACAAATATATTTAATTTGTTATCATGTTATTCTGAAGACAACACAAATGTTTATTATCATTTAAATCTGTTGTGATATTATTATCATCATCATTATCATGATCTCTCACATGAGAGAAATTATTCTTGTTACTGGATATAAAGCGTAGTAGTGTAAGAGTACATGTCTAGGAAAATTATGGCAAGAAAAGACTTGGTATTTAAGTGCGTCCATTGGTGGCCCACCTCTCTTTCCTGTGAACTTACATGGTGTACTAGTTCACGATCTACAATCGTTGTTCTAGTTGAAACTGAGATGTTGTGATATGATTCCAATAGCATAATTTGAATGATTCTTGACATTCTTAGGAATCATCTTGAGTTGGATATGAGATAGGCACTTTAAGATAGAATTGGATCAAGGTTCTATAATCAAGAACTCACCAAAACTAGCACCAAAACCCA
>Ga0123342_1008430_pt1 | contig 12983 bp, 7 predicted proteins | sample Turbeawhitnodule_FD_89960 | JGI IMG/M metagenome (GOLD analysis project Ga0123342, IMG submission 89960) | Root nodule microbial communities of legume samples collected from Mexico - Turtle bean Mexico white nodule | ecosystem: Host-associated > Plants > Roots > Nodule | place: Mexico: Nepantla...
TATATATATATATATATATATATATATATATATATATATATATATATATATATATATATATATTTAGAAAGTATCTGTATTTTTTAATGGATATAATAAGATAAATTATTTTTATAAAATTATAAGAGAATGATTATTTTGACTTCATCTTTATTAGGGATATGTATAAAACTTGATTTTTTTTTCTTTCATATTTGAATTTGTATTGGTAAGAGTCGTATGATCGATACTATGTCTCGATCTTCATCAATGAGTCAACCGATACCACGAATCCAATTACGAACAGAGTTAGCGAAGTTAATCAATGATTAAGAGTTAGATAATGTATTTCTAAATATGACTCAGCTCCCTAATCTTATCCAATAAGAAAGACTCACTAAAATAATATAAATAACACAGATTCTAAAAACCAGGTACGTCATCATACAGTGCTTTGACTACTGAGTGTCGAATATTAAAATTGACTTGAATGTCATAATGTCTTCTGTAGGTATCATTCGAATCTAGATTACAAGAAGACCGAAAGAGGTGTAACAAGTAGAGGAAAGGAAAAAACTTGCTTTGAGAAGAAATAAAGTGTTATCCGAATAATCGGCCAAAGAAGAAGAGGGGTAGTCTTAATAGTTCTCTGGACCCATCTCGATCCATAACAAAATTCATTTGTTTTATAGTTAAATTAGTTAGTAAAAGAAACCTCACTGACCTAACTTGGCGAAAAAACTCTTTTCCATCCACCCGTGTTCGACCTGAAACAAAAGAAAAAGCAGTGAAACTAGGTATTATTAGAAAAAACGTAGAGAAAAAAGTGGTGGAACATATGCAAGAAAGGCAATGATTTGAAGGGAGTGACCAGTTTGTGAGGCTGCTGAAGACCTATCATCAAACATTCCTCTTGAGGTTGAAAAGGACATTGCATGGCGCCTTGGAGACACAGGCTTAGATGATGTTCTTGTTGGGGATACCAATGCAGACCTGCTAGGAGGGGAACCTGGAGGAGTAATGCGAGGGGTGCTACTTTGAGATGATAACACAACATTATGTGATGCTCCAGATCTTGAACCTGCATACATCGTACTTTTCAAATTCACAACAAAAGCAAGAAAAAGGTACATAACATATTTTGGTGATGCATGCATATATACATAATATATGTATAGTTTTATTAACCCATTAGATGATGGTACACACCATCAGACTCACGATCCTCTGCAAAATAATTTGACGTATCAGAAGGGTTCAGTCGCATTGAAGAAGATCTAGAAGAAGGCGTTGAAGCATCTTCATCTGCAGTCAAACAAGAACTCGAATCACAACCAGAATGGGAAAATACTGCCAAACGATTGTTTTTCTTCACCTTTTCCTCTCCTTCAAATTCTAGCACTAGCATTAATTGGTACATTGTTGTGTAAACTTATATATAGCACCAATTAACAATAGGTAAACTGGTACTTGGCACAAAAATTTGCATAGTTATTATTTAATGTCAGGAAATAATGTCATTCATTAATTTAGATTACACACACAAAAATTCTCCCTGGTTAATATTGGTGAACTTGGTGGCACTAAAAAATTAATTATATACTTTGAAAGTACCTCCAAATTGCGACGAGGAAGTGATACTTGCTTGACTATGCAACTTAGCGGCACTTTCTGGTGTTCCTCCCTGTGCCAAACTCAAATGCGATTGTTCATGTAACATGAAATTTTAAATTTATAAAAAGTTCTTTAGTAACACTTAATCATATATGTCACACATACAGATTATATTTGATTCTTAAGTAAAATACATAAAAAAAAATTGATAAATCTCAAAAGGTATGGTTTAAGAAAATCTCTTAAGTAGGCATTATTATAAACACGTATTTTAATTTTTAAATTTAAATCAAATAATTAATAATATTTATTTATATAACACATAAAATTATCTGAACCATAAATTGACCTGTGGTTGAAAACCAGCTAATCATTTCTCCCCATTAGGAAAGTAACTGTGTATTTGACAATAGTCGCATATATTGGTAAACTAATTAATAAATTAAGCCAACCAAGATAAAAGAAAAAAACATGTTCACACGAAACAAGGCAACAATACTAGTAAAGAGTAACTCATTAAAAAAATCATAAATATATATTATAAATTTTAAGTAAATATACTGCTAATATTTTTGTAAAAAAACTTATTTATTTTTATCAAAACCTTAACCACACTAGATAAGATGCCTTTTTATAATAATGTTAATATTAATATTAATAAATAAAAGTAACGTACAGAATTATCTTCATCCTCATGGAGTGACTTCATAAGTGTCTTTCTGAAACTCTCCAACTGCAATGCATGCAATAACATTGAGAAGAGAACCCATTAGTCCAATAACCATATCCACATTCCAAGACTTCATGGGAATTGCTGATAAAAGTTACAATCAAATTCAGAATTTGCACCTTGGAGACATCTCTGGTGAGCTTTCTCACTGCATTGGAAAGAGAAGCATTCTCCTTCACCAAACTCTCCTGTAATTAATAATCTCTCAGGCCAAACAAATAAATAAATAAAATAAAATAATTGGTTATTGCAAATTGAACCGGGTTGCGGGTTGAGGGACCGGTTCGGACCTTGTCTTGGTCGGCTCGGGCCAGCTTATCGGCGGCTTCGGAGAGAGCGGCGTCGTAGGAGTCGACCTGAGCCTGAAGCTCGGCGATGAGCTGCTCCCTATCGGCGAGTTCGGCGCGCAAAGTGGACGACTCTGATTGGAGCGCGTTGACACGTGTGGAGAGCGCAACGGAGGTGATCTTGCGGGCCACATCAAGCTGCTCATAAGGATCAGACGGCAGAACTTGTAGCAACTCCTCCGGAAGATCCACCTGGGAACCACTGGATTGAACCAGCATCATTTATTGTTGGTTCCTCTGCTACACCGTTACATAGTAGAATAATGTAGTAAATTTTTGTTTGATTTATTTTGTTTTGGATTTAATTATGTAGTATGATGTTTTGTTGATGAACGAGAAGGTAGGGCAGAGGGTTTGGATAGTAAGATGAGTGTGTGGGAAGACGTTTTATCTTATGAATTGGTCTGTTTTGTTTTTTGTTATAACTTGTGGCTTGGTTACGTTTGAGCGAGGATAGGACTTGAAGGAGACACTGTGGTGGATATTGGCTCTGTAATTTCTGTGACCCAAAACTCCCAATACAATCATTTATTATTTACGTATCCATTACTGAAGGTGCTTCATTCATTCTTCATAAGCTTCTCCATCACCATAACTTTTGGTGCACCATTCACAGCCAGAAACACCAATCATGGACAAGTACATTTTCTCTTACAACTCTTCCTCAAGTTTTCTATAATTATATATGAAGAACGGTAATTTGACTAAATTAAAATTATTATTATACATAATATTCTCCATGAATCACGTTGAAGATCTACATCGACTAAAAATTAGTATATAAATGGGTCCAAACCTCTATTTCATGAATTGATTTTATGAAATTAAATTAGGTTTAAAGTCTATTTTCTAATATAGTATTAAAACTATTTTAAATTTAGTGTTTATTGGATTATCATTTCTTAAAGCATCCTTTTGAATCATAGGAAGCCACCCGTCTCTTGTTTGGATATTTCCACTATCTTCCAAATCCCTTACTCTATTACTTTCTATGATTCCATGTCTCCAAACTGCACAGACACTAAACACACACCATATTCTTTCCAATTAATTAATTATTATGGAAAACCTTTATTCGACCCCACATTTCTTTTTCCTCTTTTTTATAATTCTAAATATTCAAACAGACAGGTGGGGGATAGGGAATCGTTTATATTATTTTTAGTACTATTATTTATAAAACAACTCAAAATAACAACTTAGTTATTACAATTTTAAAAAACTATTTCCCAAACTTCATAAACACTAATATATTTCATTCCTAAACAAATAACCTTTTCAAAATAGTAATAACTGTTAATTTCTTCCTATATTTTTATATTGATTCCTTTTATAAGTTGCTCGAACTATAATGAAGCTAAATGAAAAAAAATAACTATCATGAAGTTTCTTTTTATGGAACTGTGAATCTTACTTTTTTTGTCAAACTATGTTACTAAAATTTTATCCCAATAAAATGAAAGATACAAACGAGAAAACAATTAATTTACAACCTTGACTTTTTTTAACTCTTAACTTCGACCTCATAATAAATAGAAATTTAGTCATTTATTAAAAATAGATCAATGAACACCTTATTTTAGTTCATTTCCTCAAATTTCCTGAAATGGCTTTTTTTTACCTTTTTACAATTTTTAGTTTCATTTTTCTTACTTCAACTATTGTTATTTGTGGTGCTAAAAGTAGAAAACAACACAATTGGAATAACAACGAAGTTAAAACATAATTATAGTCTTTTTTTTGTCATTAAGATATTAATTCGGAAAATTGTGACTAAGCAAATATAATAGTTTATGTAATTACACGTTTTAGCTATTGATTTTTTATTGATGATTATAACCTATAATTTTATTTTTAAAGTGAAATTATATTTTAAAGGGTATTTTAAAAAAATCCGAAACAGGGGGCGAATAAATGTGCAAGTGTTTCTGTTTGAGTAAGCAATGGAATGCTTGACTAAGTGCGCATACAACATCATTCAAACACCCATGAAGAAGGTGAAATGTCCATTTCAACCCTTGTTTTTTAATATTTTCATGATCATCCTATTTTCTTTATATTTTACAAAGATTGGCTTTGATTGTATGGATTATTATTGTGAGATTGACCAATTGTTTTTATATAATAAAATTATTACCATTAAGAGATAGATTAAGAGAAATCAAAGAGAAAGAAGTATAAAATAATAAGATGAAATCGTGTTGAAGAATATGATAACAATGAATAATATAAAATAGTTTAGAGAATGATCATAGGTTAGGTTAGAAAATAAAAGGGTGGCAAGGAAACAACGAATGTCATATTCTCTTTAAAAACTAGATAAGAGGGAATTATTCAACAGCATTCATGATTAAGAGCATGAACATGGCCATGTGAAGTGCAAAATCATTTCCTCTTTATTATATTACACTCGCAAAATTTCCCTTTAATTGATATTACAAAAAGTTTTTTCTTGAAGTGATTTTCAAATTATACCATAAATTTTCATTAATGTGAAGTTGAAAAAAGTGATAATATTGAGTAGTATTAATTTTTATTGTGTAGCTTGAATAGTTGACTGTTGACCGGAAGTGAGAGTGTATATTAGTGTGGAGGTGGCATTTATTATTATTATTGTAGCCACTCCTTTCATTTTATAATTTTAATAATGGCAAAAATAACACATAAATATTTTTTTTATATTTGTTTTTTAAATAAAAGAAGAATCTTTGGAAATTGCATAATTATTGGGCAACCCGAGCTGGAGCCCACCTCAAATAATAATTTCCAGGAAACAGGGCCATCGAGAATGACAACTAACCGAGGGTGCACGGCGCCGTTAGCTGACGTAAGAAAAGGTGGGTCTGAAGCGTGAAGGGATGAAGGAAAAAAAAAAATAGGTGTTAGAAAACGTGGACCTATAACGGAAAGAGGCACTCTCTTTCTCTTTCTTCACGCGCAACGCAAGTGTGTGGAACCCACCCCCACCTTTGTCTCTTTCCTCTTCCCCTATATATCACCCTTCCCCACTCTCTCGCATTCCAGACTCAACCCCTCTTTCATTACCCGTTATACCCTTCTCTTCCTTGTTTCATCAATAACATAACTTAAACAAGGAAGAACAACATCAACCAAACCAAAACCAAAACCAAACCAACCAACCTACCACACAAATCTAAGAATCAACCTTTCAGATCTGCAACCTTCTACCTTTTTTCTTCTCAAATTTTTTAAAATTTCTTCACCATGGGCACGGAGGTTCTACGTCCACAAGATTGCTTAAGCCACCGAATCGGTGTTCCGCCGCCGGCATTTTCCCGCCGGAGGACTTACGCCAACAACGTCAATGTTTACCGCGCTCACCGAAAGCCTGTCGCCCGACCCGAACAACGAAAACGGGTCGCGGAGAAAAGGCCGGTTTCCGACGATTCGAAGGTTTCGAGGAGCAGCGGGATGGTGATGGAGAAGGTGACGATTCTTCGGAGGGGGGAGTCGCTCGATTCAAAGCTCAAAAGCGAAGCCTTGAAGAAGGAAGGTGACGATTTGGTTGTCGTCGGGACCCAGAGACTCGGACCCGACCCGGAAAAGCTTGCGAAGCAGATCCGGATCGTGGATTTCAGGTCCGGACGCGATGTTTATGCGGGGTCGGCGTTCGCGATGTCGCCTGCGCCCAGCGCGCTTCCCTTGCCGTCGTTTTCGAAGAGGCAAGTGGGAGCGGCGGCGGCTGTGGACGACTCCGCCACGAGGGATCTGAGGCGCTTGCTCCGGCTTGAATGAGCCGGAGCGGGAGCACTTCCGGGTTTGGGGTGTGATATAACCGACCCGTCTTCCTTTCCTTCGTTCCATTCCTTATTCTAGAATCTTCTTATACTTCTGCGTTACGCCCCTCCGGTTCCGGAGTCCTGAGCCGACCGTGATTTTTTTAAACGGGAGGGCGGATCTGGAATTGGGGAAAGTTTGGGGGCTGAAGTGTTAATAAAAGAAGTTTGGAGTAGTTTATGTTTGGACGGCGTGTAAGATGTTGTGGATGTGGTGGAGGGTGGTTTTTTAAGGGTAAGTTTAGGTTGTAATTTCAGGTTAGAGATGGAAAATAAAGTAAACTAAATTAAAAAAGTGAGAGGAAAGACGGGAGGAGGAGGATGGGGGTTGATTTGTAAAATCCGGAAGTGAATGGATTGGTTTGGTTTTTATGGGCTAAATTCGATTCTGCCTGTGAGCTTCTTTAGGTCTGTACCCTTTTGTAATATAAAGTCCAATTATTAAATAGGGAAATTTGGCCACATTCTAATTCTCTTTCACTTCTTTTCCATTATTTCACTTTCTATTTTGTTTTACCAACTTCAATTACAGAAACAAAGGAGAAGAAGAAGAAGAAGGAGATGGTCCTGAACTGTTATTGTATTTGTTTTGGTTTTGGGTTGGGATGATAAGGTGGGGTTGGAGTTTGAGGATTTGAGGAGAGAGAAGAAAGGTCCATAATTTGGTGAAGATAAGGATTGCGTAGAGTTGTGTCATGTATAACTACAGAATCATCATTCACTCTTCTCAAAACTTTACTTTTTGTGCCACCTTTTACTTTTTTTTTCTCCTTTATTCTGTTAGTTTCCCAATGCTTTAATCATGAATGCTTTGTGAGTAAAGTTGTTAAATTGTTCCCAAAAGAAATATCTTTGAATTGAAAAAGTTAAGTTACTTAAGTGATTTCGTGGTTTAAAAATGTGCGCAAAAGGAATAACATTTAGGATAAATTTTAGTTCATTCAACATTGATTTTGGATTTAAAATTACTTGGGTCAGCTTTAACTTTTTTGTTTAATTTAAAAAATAGACGGTGTGTGACAGGTTTAAATTTAAATGTTATGTGCCAAAGACATTGTCAATCGAATTTCAAAAGCTGCCATTTGCTACACTAATTTTGAATGTTCCAAATAACTCTAATTCTCAGTTTAGTTGGTCGATCTCACCAAGCTCTTCCACTTTTAATAAATTAATTGCTATTGATTAGGTAATTTTTGTCTTCTCATCTTAATTGCTTAAATTAAATTCCCAGATTTTTATATGATATATGACTTAAATTTATTGGAAACCAAAAACAAATATATAACTTTTCATAATTCGTTTTTGTTTTCTATTTACGATTGAAATTTTTGAATGGGAGATAAGCCATTAGTTGACCCAATACGACATAAAAGGTTTTGCTTTCGGCCTACATTATTTTGCAATCAAATACATATATTCTGTGTTTAGCTAGTAATTTTGGTGAGTGCTTCAAATCTTCAACATCACACTATGTTGTTATGGTTTTTTTAATAAAAAATAAATCCGTTTATATATTATTTATTAATCCATTAAATTTATTAAAAATAGACCGTTTTTTATATACATATATTTTAGTGATATTTTTAATATTAATAAATTATTTTAATTATATATATTATTATAAAAAATTGACGCGTGAAAAAGTTAATTTATGTCATACAAATTAATATTTTTTTATTAGTTTTGATAGGTTTTAGAATTAATAGTTAATTGTATTTATAAGGGCAAAATGATAATAAAATAAAAATAGTATACACTTTAATGAATAAAATTTCATTATTTATATAATTTTGATCTACTTTATACACAATTTGTTGTCGTGCTGGTAGTTTCTGATTTTTTCAAAGTTCTTCCTCTCCTACGCGTGTGCTCCGCCGGTCGGTGGGGTACGTACGATTGCACTCCGATACTCAAGTCAGTACTAGTGATTAGTCTGTTCTCTTATGATATGAAAAAAAATGTATTTTTTCTCCTTCAGAAGTCTCTTTTATAGGTTTACTTGGGTCTTCACTCACGTGGTCCAGATAACTAGTTTAACTAGTTTGCTAAGAGATGTGTAGTGATCATCAGGTCGTGTGTAGTGACTTCCTAATATTACGGAAGTGCGTTTCGAAGTGTCCTTGACTCATTCAAGATTAACTGTATGTAACTGCTTTCTTGTCACGTATTTATTACATAATTCATGTCTTCGGTAGTCCAAGATCCAACCAGTACACATATATTTAAAACTTTTCACTCTGACAAATATTTAGAGCTCAGAGAATTGAGAGTAATAAATAATGTTTAATACATTTATTTACCTTGGTTGATGTGCATAATTATAGGATTGTGATGAACCTCTCATTGTTGAACTTTAATTAGGATAAATTATCGGGTTAACCTCAAAATTAAGAAAAATTTCCGTATTGTAATTATATTAATATTTGTTGAATCTATGAGCATGCCATATCACCCCAAATTTATCTAGGGGTTCTATGGTACATAAATTTATTGTGTTTTAGTGTGAAAAAAAATTGAAAGATAAAAAAACTACAAACTTTCATACAAACTTTCATAAAAAATCAACTAATGTTTTAAAATCATTATTTTATTATATTCGCTGATAAAATTTTTATAAAGTAATAATGTACATTTATCTTAATTTAAAATATTCAATTATCTCATTTAATAATTTTCATCTTTCAATATAAACTAACTATTATTAAAAATAAGAATTTAAAGAATTTAAAATTAACAAATAATTAAAATGAAGGTAACACTTTATTGGTAGAGAATTAAAACATCCTAAACTAATTTTTGATTTAATGATGAGATATTGATGAAGTTCAAGTTTTTAAATCTCATTCAACACGCATATCTTCAAATAACCAAACATTTGGTTTACCAGGAACAAAAAAAAGGTAATATGTATGATAGGGAAACACCGTAACCTTTAATAAAATTGAGTTCTACAATACATATATATATTGGGTAACTAAATAAGAAAATTGTGATGGACATAATTTCGTCTCAAAATTAGAATGCACTAATTATGGTATTGCTGGGTTATCCAACACGCATTACATGAAGCATACCTCCCAACAGCTAAAGGGATAATACAAACACTATTAACATAACATCTTAATTTCTTGTTACTAAAGACATAACGTCATATCTATATCTGCTCATTCAATTTCAAAAATGAAATTAAAATATTTGGATTTCTAAAATCATGCATCAAAATTCAATTCTAAAAAAAATACAAAAAAAGTTCATGTTTAACTTGTTGGTTTTACGTGATTGGAATTTAATTTTTTTAATTTAGTAAAAGATAAATAATATTTATTTATACATCATGCTAGGTATCATTAACAATTTGATTGAGTTAATGATTCATCATGTAAGAAATGTTGAATATGAAACTATGACCAATTGGGTTGGGCTGATTAGTAAGTAGACTTACTTATTGTGTTCCTTTTATAATCTCTATTTAAATATATCATTTTACTTGTAATTGATTTACAACATGATAAAATCAAAACTTAATAGTTGTCCGTGTGGATGTAGATTGGAGTTGACGACCGAACCACATGAAATCTTGTGTCATTTATTTTTCTAGAGTTGATTCATGATTGTATGTTGCTTTCCGCGTGTATTTCTCCGAGAAATATGCGTCTGGGCAAAGAAAAATAGAAGTAAAAGAAGATATGAGTGTTTGGAGAGTTTTGTATATGAACACAGAGAAACCAGATTTTGAGGGTTATGAGAGGTTTAAAAAACGTGAAAGCTTGAATTAGAATTGAAGGTGGGTGTGGGTCTTTCCAAAACCAGAAGCAAAAGCAAGAGTATGAGCATTTATGCATCCCAAATTCAACTCTCTTCTCCATGTTCCACATCGCGTAGAAGCAACTAACTCCCTCTCTCAACTTCTATAAAAACCGCACAAGTAGCGCATAATCATTTATTGGGTGAGTGAGTGTGCAACTTCTTCTTCAACTGCAACACCATGACGAATAAAGGCCTCATAACCTCTTCCTCCAAAACAACCTCCCAGAAAACACGCGCTTCAACTATGTCGGGAAAAACATTCTCGGCGCTAGGAAACCTCGTCAAGCTTCTCCCCACCGGCACTGTTTTCCTCTTCCAGTTCCTCATTCCTGTCGTCACAAACAACGGACACTGCACCACTGTCAACAAGTACCTCACCGGAGCGCTCCTTGTGGTGTGTGCTTTCAACTGCGCCTTCGCTTCCTTCACCGACAGCTACACCGGCAGTGACGGTGAGCGCCACTATGGCGTCGTCACCAACAAGGGGCTGTGGCCTTCGCCGGCGTCCGAGTCACTCGACTTGTCCGTATATAAGCTCCGGTTCGGGGACTTCGTTCACGCTTTGTTGTCGTTGGTTGTTTTCGCTGTGCTGGGATTGCTCGATACCAACACTGTGCGTTGTTTCTATCCTGAATTTGAGTCCGGTGAGAAGCTTCTGATGCAGGTGGTGCCTCCGGTTATTGGAGTAGTTGCGAGCTCCGTGTTCGTTATTTTCCCCAATAAGCGTCATGGAATTGGATACCCTACCAGTTCTGATTCCAACGATACTTCTCAGAAGTCTAAGACTTGATATATCTCCAGATTCATATATATATGCACCTTGGAATGTCAGCAAATTATTCTTAATGGTCAAAGATTGTTGTATCTATTACAGTTATATGTTCTTTGAATTCTTTCTTATAAATAATTTTTTTTACCTTAGGTTTTGTTTTATAGACAAGAGATGTAAACAAATGCTGATATAAGACCTATGTTATACTGTGTGTAGTTTGAGGTTGCTTTCTTGCTCCTTCACCTGGGACTTGCCTAATCATATGCTCATATCTTTGAGAAGATTTACCAAGATGAGAATGTTGATAGTTTATTTAAAATTTTCTCAGGAGTAGCAAAGAAACTTAGACAAATACAAAGTAGATTCTAATGGGGTCACACCAAGTATACCAAAAAGAATATAAATTGCATAAAACAGGGAAGTATCCTATCCAAATAGAAAAAAAGAAAATTTGATATGAAAGACATTATCCGATCACAATCTCAAAAAAATTTATTAAATAATTATTATTTTTTAAAATAGTAAAAAATAATTTATTTTTATTATTAATAGCAAATTATAAACTAGTTTATAGATCAGTATCTAATATTAATTTAGAAAATTTTAACTAATAATTATTTTATATTCTAAATTAGTATTTATAATGGTTAATTTAAAATATAAATTAAATAATAACTAAAATCTTGATAAATAATATTAAATATAAATTTAGAATGTAGTTTATAATTTTTATTAATAATATTATTTTAGATATTAATAGTTTTTAATTTATAAAATAATGTTTAACTTAGTTAGTATAGTAATTAATTAATTTTTATTTTTAAAATTAATTTTTATTTAATAATTTTGTTGTAAGATAAGTAGACTCTTTTAATAAGACATATATGAAATTTTAAAAAATTAAAGTTAGAAAGTGTGTATAAGATAGATTATGATATGAACCTAAATACAAAGGAATTTGTGAGATGACACAATAATAAAGTCATTTTTCTTTCAACCAAGAGACTAAGATATATGAATAAATTTTTATTTTTTAATAATTTTCTTAAAAAATATCAAAATTACACAATTTTAAGAAATTTTTCCCGCATCTATGAATATGGCAGTAAGTCTACAGTAGTCATCGTTTACGAGACTAAGACAAAAACATAAATTAAAATATTTGTAAACCAAAGACATTAATATTTTTTTCATATTCTATTTCTTTTTTCTCCTCTCTATATTATTTGAATTGAAATGTTTTTACCCATATGAGATTCGTGATTTCACATTTAGTTTTATCATTTTTTAAAATAAACTTTATTTATTTGTTTCACTAAATTATTTATATTTATTTGTTACACTAAATCATTTATAAAATAGGATTTGTTAATATAAATTATGTACTTGGACCAAATATATGGGAGAGAGTGTCTTAGAATTCACTTTTCGGATGTTTCTTTCTTTCGTTCACTTTTTTTTTTTCTCCGTTACTTGTGTTTATGGAATTTCTTCTCAGTCTCTCGATGTGTGATGTAACACCTACATGAACACTCTAAAGATTAAGTCAGTGTTTTATTTTAATTAACACATAAAAAAAACTAAAATTGAATTAAACATTCTATTTATTTATACTACTTGCTAATGGGTCTATTAGGTCTGCCACATCATTTTAATATTTTTGTTTATCTCATACTAATTGATTTTTATACTTAATTAATTTTATCCATATATTTATACGTGTCTCCTTTTAAGACTGAGACTTGTTTACTTCTCCATGTAACGTTTGCACTTGTTATTGATTTCTTTCAACTTTCTGACCTTTTGACATACCAACTTTCAACGTTACCAGTTCAATCTATAATCTTTTATAAGAATCACGTTTAAAAAGAATTAAAACTATGTAACGTTTACTTCTCCATGTAACGTTTTAAGACTGAGACTTGTTTACTTCTCCA
>Ga0123342_1008431_pt1 | contig 12983 bp, 8 predicted proteins | sample Turbeawhitnodule_FD_89960 | JGI IMG/M metagenome (GOLD analysis project Ga0123342, IMG submission 89960) | Root nodule microbial communities of legume samples collected from Mexico - Turtle bean Mexico white nodule | ecosystem: Host-associated > Plants > Roots > Nodule | place: Mexico: Nepantla...
CCCCTCCGCGTGGGTGGTTTCTTTTCTCAGTTTCAATAGTTCCCCCCCCCCCCCCCCTTCCTTTTTTTGCCCTCCTCCGCTTCCCCCCCCCCCCCCCCCTTCGTCTCTATTTTGCAGTTACGGATCAGGCAATCAGGCTGGTCATCACGCAAGAGCAAGATCAGGTTCAAAGACCTATTTACTTTGTGAACAAGGTGCTACAAGGGCCAGAGGTGCGATATCAAGCCATCGAGAAGGCAACCTTAGTAGTAGTATTTGCAGCTCGGCGACTGTAGTTTCATTGTGATAGTGATGACTGATCTCCCAATCCGCAAAGTCCTCCAGAAGCCCGATATAGCAGGTCAGATGGTACGCTGGGCAGTCAAGGTGTCTAAGTTCGACGTACATTACGAACCCAGGGGGCCTATCAAAGGTCAGGTATATGCTGATTTCATGGTAGAGTTATCCTCAGAAGCCACTTAGGTAGACGGTGGTGATTTTCAATGGGTCCTCTCGGTGGATGGATCTTCCAACCAGCAAGGTAGCGATGTTGGGATCATTCTAGAGGGACCTAACAAACTTTTAATCGAGCAAGCCTTAAGATTCGCCTTCAAGGCCAACAATAACCAGCCTGAGTATGAAGGCTTGGTAGCAGGAATGTTGCTAGCCAAAGAGTTGGGCACTCGAAGTATTTTGGTCAAAAAGTGACTCGTTGCTGGTGACCGAGCAAGTCACAGGTGAGTACAAGGCCAAAGATCCACAAATGGCCTCGTACTTGAGGTATGTTACACTTTTGAGGGAAGCTTTCCCCACGTTCGAGCTGGTGCATATCCCAAGGGAGCAGAACGCCTGAGCAGAGCTGTTATCCAAGCTAGCAAGCTCGGGAAAGGGAGGTCGATAGAGGTCAATTATTCAGGACACCCTAAAGTCACCCAGGACCACGACAAAGGTCAAACATGTAAAAACCTTGGAGGTCAGCATAATAAAAGGAAGGAGGCACCAGTCTTTGACACAAGAAACATTGAAGGTGGCTAAGATAAACACTTATCGCTTGTTGGGGGAAAAAGCGTTGGAAGTCCTATAGGTCGACGCAGTGGAGACCTAGATGACACCATACTAGCTCTACCTTATTGATGGTCTGCTCCCGGTAGAGCTCGCAGAAGTAAAGCCGGTCAAGAGGAACGCAGGAAGGTATACCCTGGTTGATGGAAAGTTGTTCTGTCATGGCTACACTCATCCCGTCCTCACCCTGTGTAAGTGGGGATCAATGTATCCGTATCATAGCAGAGCTCCATGAAGGCTTTTGTGGAAGCCACGTCGGAGGGAGATCTCTCTCTCTGAAGGCCGTTCGGGCAGGGTATTATTGGCAAACTATGAGGGAGGACTGCATGAGGTATGCACAGTGATGCGAGCAGTGTTAGAAGTACGCTGATTGGCATCACACCCCCCCCCCCCCTTTGAGGAGTTGCGATCAATACATAACCCCTGGCCTTGCCATACGTGGGGAATAGACATCTTGGGTCCTTTTCCCTTGGCAATTCGTCAAATGAAGTATCTCATTGTGGCTATTGAGTACTTCACCAAGTGGATAGAAGCTAAACCCGTTACGCAGATAACCGCCCACAAGGTTCAGCACTTCGTGTGGAGGAATATTGTTTGCCGCTTTGGGATCCCAAGGCACTTGGTATCCAATAATGGTACTCAGTTTGCAAGCCAACAATTATGCAAGTGGTGAACGGAGCTCGGGATCAAGCAGGTGTTTGCCTCTGTGGAGCATCCTCAGACGAATTGTCAGGTCGAGTCTACCAATAGAGTCTTGCTCAGAGGTTTGAAGACGAGGTTGGAGAAAGCTAAGGGGACCTGGTCAAAAGAGGTGCCTCGAATCTTATGGGCTTACCATACCACTCTTATGTCCACCAAGAAAGAAACACCCTTTAGTTTGGTATATGGGTCGGATGCCATGATACCCGTAGAGATCCAACAGAGCTCGCCACAGTTCTAGAACTTCGTGATAGAAGAATCTAACGAAGGGAGGAAGGTAAACCTAGACCTACTCGACGAGGTGCGAGAACAAGCACGTATCAAAGTTGAAGCTTTGAAGAGAAAGGTGAAGCTGAAGCAGAAGTCTAAACTGAGACCTCGACAGTTCCGGGTTGCTGACTTAGTAATGTGGAAGGCTCATCCTTACCAGTTGGAGAATAAGTTGTCACCCAAATGGACTGGCCCATTCCACGTGGTAGAGGTGCTCGGAAACGGAGCCTACAAGCTTGAAACTCTGGAGGGTGAAGCTATACCTCAGACGTGGAATGGGGTTAATCTCAAGTTTTATTTCAGTTGAAATATTTTTGTCAATGTTTTATGAACAATTCGAATAATTAAGGGGACACTCTTTTTCCCTCGCGAGGGGTTTTTAATGAGGTCACCCAATGAAAAACTGTTCTTGAAAGATGAGTTATCAGAGTTATTTGTTGACACACGATAAGGCGACTTGGCCGATGAATTATCTGAGTAAGCGCCATGTGTGTATAGTTAGTCACGAAATTATTAAACGAGGCAACCTATTTCCTTGGTAAGATTCCAAGTTTAGGTGTCTCGAAGTTCGTACAATTCATATGGGAAACCTCTTCTCAGTAAGATTCTGAGTCTAGGCACCTAGAATTGTCTTAAGGTTGTTTGACTGAGGGCAGGTAAGCCAACCTACCTCAGCATCAAATAGTTGACTTGGTGTAAGCCAACACCCAAGTCAAGAACTATCAAGCGAAATGAATTGTGCCCTTGGAAAGATTCCAAGTTTAGGTGTCTCGAAGCCTGTATAATTCAGATGGGATAACCTCTTCTCAGTAAGACTCTGAGTTCAGGCACCCAAAATTGGCTCAAGACTATTTGACAGCTGAGGGCAAGTAATTCGAACTACCTTAGCATCGAATAGTTGATTTGGTGTGTAAGCCAACACCCAAGTCAGATACTGATGTGAGTTGATTTTAGGATTGTTCATTTAGGTGACACTATAGATTTATAATTGAGATTGTTAAACAATTAATAGTGAAAACCTCAGAAAAATCTCCACTGGACATTAACTTAACCAAGTGGTTAAGTAGACGTGAAGGTTCATTTCACAAAGGAAAAAGGAAAACACAATTATAGGGTGAAGATGATGAGAAGATATGGTGCATAATTAAACAATGAAAGCAATAACAAAAGGAAATGACCGAATAGAAACAAGGAAGCAAAACAAGAACATATTTATGAATTGAATGGAATGACAATGGAAGAAAAAGATGAAGGAAAATGAAGCTTATGAGAAATGGAGTTTGAGATGATGAACACGCCACTTGGATGATGAAATGACTCCATGATAAGTGTTGGAAGCCGCCACTTGAGAGCTATCAAATTCTCACAAGATAAGACTAAAAGACTAAGACGACAAGCCTCACTAGCATCTCACACAAAATAAGCAGAGTAACTTTTCTCTATTTCATTCAACTTGTAAAATACACTAGGTAGGCCTCCTATTTATAGCTGAAGGAGACTTGGAGAACAAGCTAAAGGGGTAGGATGGGAAAAGGGAAAAAATGGGCAGCCTTAGGGTTTGACTAAGTCAAACCCGCATCCTAGTCTTGTCCTTCTAGAAACTAGGTCAAAATGCCTCCCAAAAGGGCTACGAACAAGCTAAAATGCTAGTTGTGTTTCATCATGTTAAGGGACTAGCTAAGCGATGGAAAGATAGTTGTACCCTAGGCTTGTCCTTCCAAAAACTAGGTCAAAATCTCTTCCTAAAGGGCTAGGAATAAGCTAAAATGCTAACTACACCCCCTATTATGCTAAAGGTACTTTATTCTAGCCTATCTTTGCTATTTGGACCCAAGAGCAACAAAGAAGAGAAACTAAGAGACAAACACATAAAATGGAATGGAGAAAATGGAAGGAAAATGGAATGAGAAAACTTATGATTGTGGGTGAGAAATGTCACGCCACTTGGAGGGTGATGTGCTCCAAGATGAGTGTGTTGGCCGCCACTTGAGAGCTTCTCAATCACTCAAGATAAGACCTCAAGCCTAAGAGGACACCTCACTAAGAGCTTACACAATTTGTGCAGAGTTTCTTTAGTTCATTCAAATTCAACTTGTAAAATACAATGGGTAGGCCTCCTATTTATAGGTGAAGGAGGCTTGGAAAACAAGTAAGAGGGGTAGGATGGGAAAAGGGAAAAATGGGCAGCCTTAGGGTTTGAGTAAGTCAAACCCGCACCCTAGGCTTGTTCTTCTAGAAACTAGGTCAAAATCCCTTCCTAAAGGGCTAGGAACAAGATAAAATGCTAACTACACCCCCTATTATGCTAAAGGTGCCTTATTCTAGCCTATCTTTGCTATTTGGACCCCTAAAGTGAGCCCAAATTATTTACAACATATTCTATCTTTTAAGAAGACCAGAAGGAAGACTAGTTGGTGCTCTGGTTTATGTCCATCTCCTCTGGTTGGGTCCATGAGATCCTTGGTGGGGTCTTGAATTGTTTGTTGAGATGACTGCTCACCATGTGCTTTGTCTTTTGCTTCCTTGGTCATCTTCATAGCTACTTAGTTTGTATCAAATACAAAGGAAACCCATCCAGAAGAGTGAGGTCCTTTTCATGGCAGCGTATCTTCAGGAATTTACCCTTGAAGCCCTTGTAAGACTGTTGGAAGAGTGATAACAATGCTCTCCCAGCCACCCCATTAAACGAAACCCAAAGTTGGCAACCTAGGCATTTGGCCTCAAAAAAATATAGGAAGACCTCCACAGATGGCAGAAGGCCAAAATGTGTGTAGATAATAGAAAAACCCCGAACGAATGCCCAATTATTTGGATGTAGCTGGGTTGGGGCAACATTGATCTCGGTGAGTAGCTCTTTTTCGAAATTAAGCAAAGGCAAACGAAGGAGAATCTTTTTAAATATTGTAGCATAAAAATAACAAAATGGACCCTCAGGGTGCGAGGACTCATCGCAACAAACAACCTCATCCTCTCTACATAAAACTACCTTAAGGGTTCTATCATTCTATCTGCCAAAAAGGCACGTTTTTGGACGCTCACTCTTATAGGCCATTATCTGTTCATGGGTGGTTTATATGGAAACTTTCTCTAAAAGGTTCTCGGGGGCCCAGGGGTACAAGGCTCGGTAATCCATCAAATAGAATATCTAGAAACAAAAGTAGACACACACATTCAGACATACATCCAGGAAAGGGAATCATATACAGATATGCACTTCAGGTTAAAGCGAAAATATGAAACCAAGTAACGATAACAACGAACATGAGCATAAAGAGAGCCAATCCATAACAGCACAATCAGTACAAACATGTTAAACAGATGATCATGCAAATATAAAAGTAATGGAATGAATAGGAAGAGGTACCTCGTTTCAGCGGGTAAGTGAGGAAGAGCAGGTTTCCCAGGTTCGAAGAGGAGGTGTAGTGAAGCACTAAGGGTTGGCAGAAGGAGGAGAAATGAAACAGTAACCGTTGATAGTTTTTCGAATTTTGAGTAAAACGATGGTGGGAAGGGGAAGCGGAAATGCTTTCCAACCATTTGTGAAAGGCCATATGTACGCTCACAATCGAGTATGGTGAAATGTCACATCAGAGACGCTTCGTGCGTGGCGCCACACCCACCAATACGAGAAGGACACATAAGCCACCAAGGGCGTGCAAGTAATCCCTTCGCTGAAGCAAGCTCAGCTCGAGACTGGGGGCTTGTGTATTGGATCAGAGCGTTCAAGGCTCAGCACTCGATGGTCAAACCTCGTTACATGGCACGAACGAGTCAGCTCGACTCTTTGGCCAGAATAGCGGACCATGTAATTGGGCCCCAATTGTATGTGTAATTCCATTTTTATATAATTAAGGTAATCCTTTGCATGTAAAACCTAGGCGGCTAGTGAAGGGTAATTGTGGACCTGGGGGTGCGCTTAGTGCGTGTGGGGTCTAAGTTAAGTAAGTGTTAGCTAGGTTGCATGTATAACGAAAGATAGTGTAGCACCATGGGTAGGGTGCTCACGTAAGCATAATGGACCCCTGATGTTGGAACATGAGTTGGTGCCCTGGAGGTTATTCTGTTATTATTTTATGCACTCCCTGGAGGAAAGATTTTGTTTTGTTGCAGCACCGAGAGAGTGTATCCCTGAACATAATATTTTCCTGTTGAGTATGCTTTCAGTTGAGATTACATTCCCGTGATGAAAAGTTGTTACAAGAGGTAAGCTATAAAAGGGGATTGAGACCCCAAATAAAGGTACGTTGTTTCTACGACTGAAACTTACTACTTCTTAAATTCTTATAAACCTTGTACTGACTTGATCGTTAGAGTGCAATCAACAGGTAGGGCCTCCTCGGTTTCAATGGAACTACGTTCCAGAGCAGCAAGAGATAGGACGGACTCGTGAAGAAACAAACGGAGCTAGAGCTTGTCATCAGAGTCAACCAGTGAGCAAGTCAACCGGCAAGAACAAGGTATAAATTCATAAATTAGGGGTTATTTTATACTTATTTTAGCAATTAATACTCATAAGTGTCTATATTTTAATATGAAATATTACTGAAATTTGACACTTATTAGTGTTCACTACTTCAAGTGTCTTGAAAGAGGACATTATTCTTCTGAGTGTCCTCACAAAAGAACCATAATTTTAAAAGGTGAAAACGTAAGAAGCCAAGAGAACTTTTATTCTTCACCTAGAGAAAAAGAAGTTGATTTTGAAGAGGAAGTCCTTTCTTATGAAGGAGAGTCATTATTGGTGTGAAGGCTTCTTCGAAGTCAAACAGTTGGACACTTACAATGCAAGAACAACTTCCACACAAGATGGAATTTTTTTAAAAATACTTGTTATGTTATTGTGCATAGTGGTTCTAGTTGTAATTTTTGTAGTACAAGGTTGGCGGAAAAGTTAGCTTTGATTACTAAACCCCATCCAAAACCTTACAAACTATAATGGATGAAAGATAATGGTGGTATAATAGTAAAAATCAAGTAGGTATGCACATCTTCATAGGCAGTTACAATGAAAGTATTTTATATGATATTGTTCTTATGGAAATTGGGCATATCATACTTGGTAGGCTATGAAAATATGATCATAGAACTATACATGATGGCTACACCAATAAAACAACTTTCAATCACTAAGGAAGCAAAATAATTTTAATTCCTTTCACACCTCAACAAGTGAGGGAGGATAAAATAAAAATGAAGGTAAAAATTGAAAAAGAAAATAATAGAAAAAAAAAGTTGAAACAAACCTCTAGGAAAACTCAAAGAAAAAAAATCATCAATTTGTTCCTGAAGAAAACAAACCTCTAGGACGCCTATTTTATAGCAAGTGTACCGTTTCAGAAGTAATAAATTTGTCCATAAGGACGAATATCGAACCCACAAGGAACAATTGAATTCTCAAGTATAATATTCACTAAATAGAAAACAATATATAAAAGTTTATTGAAAGTTTGTTGTGTATGATGAATTGCAAGAATGTAAATAAAGCAAAGTAAAACATTTGTGTGATTCAATTGGGAAAATTGGGATTGGGGTTCATCCTTCTCACTCGTTTGTATTCTTACAAAAGATTATAATATTGTCTTGATTGATATTGATGCACATATAAAAATCATTCATATTGATTCCTCGCATATAAAATGATTAAGAGAGTCTCCTAAATATCAATTTCTTGCATATTTATAAAACTCTTTATCATTACGAACATATGTTACAAAGAAATTAATATTTAAAATTTAATCTGTTGTTTAGTGAATTAAACTGTTTTCATATTTAAATTCAAATATATTCATTTACTTTGCTTGAGGACAAGCAAGATTCTAAGTTGGGGAGAGTGGAAAACTTGATGACTTTTTACAACAAGTGCACCGCAATGTCAGAAGTAATAATGTGTCCTTAAGAACAGATATCGAACCCACAAGGAACAATTGAATAATCAAGTAAAATATTCACTAAATATAAAACAGAATAATAAAAAGTCTTTGGAATTTTTTGTGATGGCCATGATTAACAAGAAAACAAGGCAAAGATCGCTTCAATTGGAAAAATAGGGATTGGGTTTCATCTTTCTCACTTTTTTGTATTTAGATTGGCCTGATAATAGTATGTCCTTTGATTGATATTGATGCCCGTATAAAAAAACATTTATATCAATTTCTCGCATATAAAATTATTAAGATACTTCCTAAATATCGATTCCTCGCATATTTATAAAAATAATTTAGAATTTAGATCAGATGTTGATAGCAATTAACATTTCAAGTCTATTCCTATCACTCAAATATGTTAAGTATTATTGTTTAGGTCAGAACCATAAAGATACTTTTCAATCAAATTTAAGATTCTAGATCAAGAATTAGAAGCAAAACAGTAATACCAATAATCAATCAAGAACAAAATATTATATTCAAATATCACCTCAAAACATAATAGTTTGAACATATTACTCTCAATCCCAAAGGGTAGAATTAGCCTCACATTTTTCTAACACCTTCTATTCTCCCAGTTGGGTTACAAGTCACTCAATGGTGTTTTCCTCTCAATCTTGCACACTAGGGTTGTGATACAAACCAAAGCAACCAGCAAATGACTAAGGACACATCAAGCACCTCACAAAAAGGTCAGTCATCTCAGTGTACAAAGTTGGGCCCCACCAAACCTCGAGAAAGCATCAGCGAAAGAAGCTATAAACTGGAATATCAAAAGTTCTTCTTTCTGGTCTTTTCAACAAGAGAAAAGTTATGTAAATAAATTGGGCTCACTTTAGGGGTCTAAATAGCAAAGATAGGCTAGAATAAGGTGCCTTTAGCATAATAGGGGGTGTAGGTATCATTTTAGCTTGTTCCTAACACTTTAGGAAGGCATTTTGACCTAGTTTCTAGAAGGACAAGCCTAGGATGCGGGATTGACTTAGTCAAATCCTAAGGCAGCCCCTTTTTTTTCCTTTTCCCATCATACCCCTCTTGCTTGTTTTCCAAGGTTCCTTCCCCTATAAATAGAAGGTCTACCCATTGTATTTTACAAGTTAAAATTAATAGAAGAAGAGTTACTCTACACAAATATTGTGTGAGCTTGAGTTAGTGTTATCTCCTCTCCCTTGGTCTTATCTTGATGAGAATGAAGTTGTCAAGTGGCAACCTTCCACTTATCTTGGTGGTTATCACCCATCAAGTGATGTGATCACCACTCTCATTTTCCATAAGTTTCCTTATTCCGTTCTCCTTCATTACGCCTTCCATTTATGTTCATTGTCTTTGTTTTCTTCCTTGGTTTGCTCTCGGTTTTTTCATGATTAATTAAGTTTTGCATCCATTCTCACCACATCTTGTCTTTTATCTTTGCCTTTGTGAAATGAACATTCACGTCTACTTAACCACTTGGTTAAGTTAATGTCCAGTGGGAATTTTCCTAAGGTCTTCACTCTTAAATTCCTAAAATCGTAATCCTAAAACTAAAGTTTCACCAAAATGAAAACATCTAAAAACTCACATCAGGTTGTGCCTCAAGCCCCTTATTTAACCTAATTTTCATGGGCTTAAGTGGATTCTTGCTCAAGCTAGAATTGGCTCGCTTGAGCAAGCAAAACATAAAAAAAGCCCAACGTTACTAGCGTTATCTCACTCAAGCGCAATTCTACTCGCTTGAGCGAGCTCCCCTGGTGGTGAAATGGCTCTTTTGCACATTTGGACAACTTTGGTGAGTGTTTATGCATTCCAACTTTCTCTTTTTAGCTTTGTATATTCTTCTTCTGCCCAATCATCTTCATTCTCCCCTAAAATTCTGAAATTAACATCAAGTTTGGGAATAAATCGTTCATATTCGAATTAAAACCATAAAATATGTAAAAAGGTATAAATTCATATATTAGGGATTATTTTATACTTATTTTAGCATGGAGAAAGGCTCCGCATTGAAGAGTAGAAATGAACAGATTTTCTTCATTCTTCTTTGTCATGTAAATTAAAAAATGTATAGGAGTAGCCTTGTATATATAAATAGGAGTGAAAATTTTGTATATGAATAACATTTTTCTCTTGTAAAAAGTAGTATAAGCGAACTTCATTTGGGCCTAATTATGATTTGACTTGGGAGTCAAAATCCCAATTTGCAAAGACAACATGCAACCTTTTTCATTAGGGAAGTCAAAAAGCCTAATTGAAGAGGCTGGGAGAAGTCAACACAAGGCCCAACACATATCCCACACAGTCATGCATATATAACACATATCTCACATAGTCATGCATATATCAAGCTCACAAGGAGGATTAAACACATGGAAATGCCTTGAAATGCAAGATGTAGGACTTGGAGCAAGCATGAGACGCCAAATTTGATATTATTCTTTCCCTTGTATAATTAATCCCACATCCCCTAGATCATGGTTTGCAAAAGGGCTCCTTTTTCTATATATAGAGCCTCTTGCCCCCCTCTTTTAGACTATACATTGAATTAAATGAGAATTGACTTAGCATTTTGTTTGTCTTTTTGTTCTATGAAGTCATTAAAATTTGGAGTATTCTCCTAGGCTCACCACCAAGGATCCTTTTGGGAAGTGAGAGTCTTCTAGTGTCGACTTTCACTTTTGAAACTCTTGAAACTTGGAAAACGTTTTCTTAAATTTTCAAGTTCTTTAATTGCCTCACCTTGGAGTTCCTTCTATCAATAAGTTCTAAAACACTTTGAATTTTTTTTTCTTAATAGTAGTTAAATAGAAAAATATATAAAGAGAAAGTTACACCTAATCCTAATCAATAACACACACTTTAAACAAATCTAAGACACCCCTTCAAGTAAAATTTGGATTCATCAAATATAGCTCAGCGCACCAACAACTTCAATACCTTGTGCTCCTAAAATGTGGCACAAAGAGTAGATCAGGTGACACTTATTCACTGATGCTTTCCACATTTGACTCAAACCAAGGAAAGCATGTGACTCTCTTATGTATTGAATGTCCTAGGATTTCTTTTGGTCTCAAAGGAACCGATTGAAACCTAACAAAATTACTCAAACTCTAATCTAACCCTAGTCTATTATCCTACACTACAAGATTCAAATATAAGTCAAAGGTCATAGTTTACACTACAAAAAAAAGTTTTAATATCGTGGGCCAAAAACGGAGGCTAAGTATGAAAAACCTACACAAAAGGGTGATTATCGTCGGCATAGCGTTAATAAGAATTTTGAAGCTAATATACTTGAGGTAAAGATATATTGGCGGGTGTGGGCGACACAAGGCGAGTGTTTTTTCCGTAGGTGAAGCGTGGGCTTAGCCTACAAGGAGTTTAGAAATTTATAAAAAATTGTGAGTTTGACCCACGCTAAGCCCACACAAAATTATATTAGCATGGGCCAAGCCTTCAAAATGTCCAAGTAGTTATAAAAAATTGTGAGGTTGACCCACGCTAAGCCCACACAAAATTATATTAGCGTGGGCCCAGCCTTCAAAATGTCCAAGTAGAGTGAGTTTAGCTACGAGGGGCACACAATAAGCGTAGGTTAAGCCTTCATGTTGGCCACAAATTAGCGTGGGCTTAGCCTTCAAAATATTCAAAATATTTTTTATTTGAAAAAGTGTAGGCCTAGCCTACAAGCACACAAAGAATTTCAGTTTGAAATGTATTTTTATTGAAATAAAACAATTTTAAAAAGAAAACTATTTTTTATTAAAATAAATCAATTTTAAATTACTCTACTTCTCTTTTTCTTATTGCATTTATCCTATTTTTTACCTATTTCATTTTTTTCAATATAATTATTCAAGATAAAATTATTTTAGAAAGCAATCTAATATGAAGAAATGTTTTTCTTACTAAAAAAAATTTACTTATAACTTTTTCTTTATACTTTTTACTTGTCTTGAAAATTCAATATTGTTTTTAAAATGAGCAAGAAAAAATATTTTTTTAATAGAAACAAGGAAAAGAACAAGAAAAATTATTTTCTAATACAAGGCCCACGATAATAAACTTGGAATTTTGTACAAAAAATACAAAGGTAGAAACGTGATATATGTGGTTTTTGATTGATGATATTTTGATTGAAATTGAACTAAAGTTACTTTAATTAACTAAGGTTGAGCTGGTAGATACCAAGACAAACTTACCTTCACACTCTTCAAAATACCAAGAAAAACAGAAAACACGCTTTAAAAAATAGTAACTTGATGACAAACAGAAGTTGAGCTATATAAGGTTCCAAGAAACTTCTACTTTCTGACCATGTCAACCTAGAGAAGTTAAATCATAAACAGTTTGAAACCTTTCTTGTTTTAACATAACAAGAAAGAGCCTAAAACTAAAGAGATCATCTATATAACAGATGACTACAAACATTCCCAAAGAACAAGGACACATACTCAAACAAACTATGCTTAACACTCTGCTACTAAACCTAAAAACAACAGTGCCTAAGCTCCAAAAAGAAACATCAAAAGCACTTTAACTGCAGCAAAAACAGCATCAAAACAGCAACAAACCAGCACCAAAGCTGTAGCATAAACCAGCATTTATACAGCATAAAACCAGCTAAAAACAGTACCAAAACTGCAGCAGAAAACCAGCATTTTCACATCATAAAACCAGCACCAAAACTGCAGCAGAAAACCAACATTTATACAACATAAAACCAGCAAAAAGCAGTACCAAAACTACAGCAGAAAACCAACATTTATACAACATAAAACCAACAAAAAGCAGTACCAAAACTGCAGCAGCAAACCAACATTTGTACAACATAAAAACCAGCAAAACCAACACCAAAACTACAGCAGAAAACCATCATAATCCTAGCAGCTACTTCGTGATATCTAACTCCCCCCTGCATAATCATAAGTTGAGCTAGTAAAGCCTACACTGCTTACAACAAATCAATATCTGCTACTATCTAATCACCCACCAAAGGAAAAGAAACTTCTACTTTCTGATTATTTTGTACATTATCAAACTTCATCAAGAGCAGTATGCGACATCAATGAA
>Ga0123342_1008434_pt1 | contig 12975 bp, 13 predicted proteins | sample Turbeawhitnodule_FD_89960 | JGI IMG/M metagenome (GOLD analysis project Ga0123342, IMG submission 89960) | Root nodule microbial communities of legume samples collected from Mexico - Turtle bean Mexico white nodule | ecosystem: Host-associated > Plants > Roots > Nodule | place: Mexico: Nepantla...
GAAGGAGAAGCAGGAGGACGAGAAGAATCCCAGCTCACCACCCAGTCACTTGACCGACCGAAGGAAGGAGAAGAAGACTTCAATAGTTCTCTAGGTCCCATCTCCCTAGCAGGAACAATTGGCTCCCACCGTGGGGCCGAGGGAAACTAGCTGAAGGAAAAAAGTAGATGGTCTCAACCAGAAGCATGGAGAGAATGACCGAAGTCGACCGGACGATGTTGCTGCTGTCTCTCCAAAGAGAGATGGCCGAGATGAGAAGGAAGGCCGAGGAGGTTGCTCAAAGAAACGAGCAGGAGCTGCAAGTTCTCCGAAGGGAGAACGAAGAAATGAAAAAGAAGTTAGGGGAGTGAGGACCCTCCATCATATCGACGAATGTTGTCGGCAAGTCGTACACCTCTCCCCCCGACCCAGATGTGGCTGAGGGGACGAGAGGCTGACCCCCTCCCTGAGAAACCGAGATGGGCGGCGAGGACTTTAAGGGCGTAGACTACCGCCAGCAGGACGACCCGATGGTGATAGCGGTCGACATAGACCGATTCACCATACGGAAGATCCTTGTGGACCAAGGAAGTTCAGTAGACATCCTCTACTGGAAAAATTTCAATGCCATGAGGATAGCCGAGGCTGAGATGATGCCATACGACGACCACGTGGTAAGATTCTCGAGCGAGAGGGTGGGTACCAAGGGTTATATCGAGTTGTACACCACCTTCGGAGAGGGGAAGAACACCAAGACCATCAAAATCCGATACCTAGTCATCGACGCCAACACCTCCTACAACATCCTCCTCGGCCGACCATCCATCAATCGGCTGATGGCCATAGTATCAACCCTTCACCTTGCAATGAAGTTCCCTTCAAGGACAGGGGACATTCTCACGGTCCACGTAGACCAGAAAGAAGCACGAGAGTGCTACGCCGAGAGCCTCTGGGTGGAACCTTTAAGGGCCGACACCTCTCCCCTCAGACTGAGGAAGTCCTCCTGAAAGGACCGGTCCCCCAGGAAGGACCGACCGAGGAAGATCGAGCCAACCGTGGCGTTGGTGGACCTCGACCCCCGGGCGACCGAGGACAGGCTAGAGGCGAGAGAAGAACTGAGGAGAGTCCCCCTCCTCGACGAAGAACACAGAACGGCTGTAGGAACAGCCTTGGCAACGGCTGAGGCCGAGATCATGCATGCCGCGCTAAAAAAGAATATCGACATGTTCGCATGGACGCCGGTCGACATGTCGGGGGTGAGCCCGGATGTCATCACCCATCGATTGTCAATATTCAAGGATGCCCGCCCAATCTCCCAAAAGAAGAGGGACTTGGGCGACGAAAAGCGACTCGCGGCGAAGGAGGAGGCCGGCAAGGTCCTGTCGGCCGGGTTCATAAGGGAGGCCCGATACACGACATGGCTGGCCAACGTCGTCATGGTCACCAAACCGAACGGTAACTGGAGGATGTGCGTCGACTACAGAAACATCAACAGCGCATGTCCGAAGGACACTTACCCCCTCTCGAACATTGACCGACTGATGGACGGGGTGGCCGGCCACAAAATTATGAGCTTCCTAGATGCTTACTCTGGCTATAACTAGATAAGCATGCACTCAGGGACAAGGAGAAAACGGCCTTCATGACGGCCAACGCCAACTACTACTACGAGGTCATGCCGTTCGGCCTCAAGAACGCAGGGGCGACCTACCAGCGCCTCATTGACAAAATCTTCAAAGGCCTAATCGGCGGGGCGGTAGAAGTTTACGTAGACGACATAGTCGTGAAATCTGACTCATTCGATCAACATCTGAAGGACCTGGACGAGGTCTTCAGGGCTCTAAGGGGAGTCAACATGAAGCTCAACCCCGAAAAATGTACTTTCGGGGTTGAGGGAGGGAAGTTCCTAGGCTTCATGCTCACCCACCGGGGATAGAGGCCAACTCTGACAAATGCCAGGCCATACTCAACATGAGAAGTCCGAACACCGTGAAGTAGGTACAACAGCTCCTAGGGCGGCTGATCGTCCTCTCCCAGTTCGTCCCCCGCCTGGCCGAGAGGATGAGGCCGATGGTCCAGCTGCTCCGAAAGGGCAAAAAATTCGCCTGGGACGACCAATGCGAAGAAATCTTCAAACAATTCAAGGAATTCTTCACATCCCCGGCCGTCATCCAGAAGCCGAGACCCGACCACCCGATCCTTGTATATCTGGCAGTCTCGGAGGAAGCAGTCAGTGCTGCCCTGGTACAGGAAACCGAGGGCGAAGAGCGACTGGTGTACTTTGTCAGCCGAACCCTCCACTTGGCCGAGACCAGGTACCAGATGATAGAGAAGGTGGCCCTCGCCCTAGTCCTCACAGCAAGACAGATGCGCCCCTACTTCCAAAATCACTCATACAAATATGGCTGAGACACCCTAGTGTGATTGAGGTCAAGGCCGAGTGGACCGAGGAGCTGATCGAAGTACTCTGGGCGTACAGGTGCACCCCCCAGACTACCACGCAGGAAACACCCTACAGCTTGACATACGGGACCGAGTTCATGATCCCAGTTGAGGTGGTCGAGCCCACCATACGACGGCAAATGTTCGACCTCACCTTAAACGAGGAAAGCCTAGCGGTCAACCTCGATCTGGTAAGTGAGTTTCGTGACAAAAGCAGGATTCGGGAGGCCGCTTGCAAAGTCCGGGCGTCCAGACGGTACAACACAAAGGTCCGCCCGAGAAGTTTCCAGAAGGGTGACCTCGTCTGGAGAATGCGCAACGATGCGAGAAAGAATGAAGGAAAATTCTCGTCGAACTGGGAGGGGCCTTTCCGAGTCCGAGAAGTCACACAAGGGGGAGCTTACCATTTAGAATGGCTTTCAGGCAGAATTGTACCAAGGACGTGGAATGCCACACACCTCAAGTTCTATTACAGCTAAAGTCAATAAAATTACGCACTCTTTCCTCACCCAACCAAGGAGGTCTTAACGAGGCGTTCTCATCAAAATGTTGGCACTATTCTTCTGCAACTTCTCGGCTCGGCATACCCTGCCGAGACCGACCACCCACACTTGCTCGATTACCATCGCAAGTAATGGCCGACCGCCAATCACACTTGCTCGATTACCATCGCAAGTAATGGCCTACCTCCAATCACACTTGCTCGATTACCATCGCAAGTAATGGCCGACCGCCAATCACACTTGCTCGATTACCATCGCAAGTAATGGTCGACCGCCAATCACCTTGCTCGATTACCATCGCAAGTAATGACCGACCGCCCATCTTTAGTTGTTCAATTAAAAATCACAATGGTCGACCGTCCATTTTTACTTGTTCGATTAAAAATCACAATTAAATGGCCGACCGACCATTTTTACTCGTTCGAAAAAAGATCACAATTAAATGGCCGACTGCCAATCACACTTGCTCGATGACCATCACAAGTAATGGCCGACCGCCCATTTTTAGTTGTTCGATTAAAAATCACAATTAAATGGCTGACCGCCCATATTTACTTGTTTGATTAAAAATCACAATTAAATGGCCGACCCCCCATTTTTACTCGTTCGATTAAAAATCACAGCTAAGTGGCCGACCGCCCATTTTTACTCGTTCGATTAAGCATTGCAAACGACCGATCGGACAAGCTAGGCGACAACCGACACGATTAACTTGAGCAAATTTATAAAAAAAAGAAAGCAACAAGGTATATTAAAATTTGCAAAAGCAGGAAGCCACACCCCGACCTCGGAGGAAACAAAATAAAAAGACAAGAAAAGGCCATAGCTCGGCCAGAAGCCAACCTAATCTTGAACTTCGATGCATTCACCCTCCTCAGCCTCGGTCGGCCCGGCCTCTTGTGCTGCCAAAGCACCCACTTCAAAGCTCGGAACCAACCGACCCTGGTGAACCTCGTAGTCCATGTTGAATTCACCAGTGGCCAGCGGCCCCCCATAAAGAACATGGGCTTGGCGCACGGCTCGATCGAAGCACTGCTTAAGCAGCTCCTCCGACTCCTCATAGTTTTGGTCGAGCTCAACCTCAACCTGCTCCTTGGCAACTTGGAGGGCGACCAACTCAGCGGCCGAGGACGAGAGCTTCTCCTCGACCGCCTTCTTCGCCTCGGCAACTTCAGTTGCCGCCCTTAGTGCCTCCTCCTTGGCCGAGGCCAAAAGCCTCCTCGCCTCAGCAGCATCCTTCTCGGCAAGCTCCCTCTTAGCGGCTTCCTGGGCAGCGCTAGCCGAGAGATCATCATTAGCAGCCAGGGACCGCTTCAAGTTCTCGCGAGCCTCGGTCAGCTCTTGCTCCAACCGAGAGATGGCCTCGGCATGCCGATCACGGCCTTCGATCCAATGCTCAACAAGAACAATGGACCGACACATGAGCTCCAGGCCGCTCTTCAATAGGTCTATGGGGGCGACCGACCAGATCGACTCCCGGGTCTCCTCGAGAAGAGCCACACAAACTCTACGCGTGAATTTGTGACTCCCCCATAGAAGATCTAGGGCCGAGGATGGTGGCCGATGACCGCCAGCTGAAGGCCCGGACGCTTGCTCCGTGCGCCGGGGAGAGAGGGAGCCCGCCTTGACCATCTTATGACGAGGAGGCGGCGTCGGCAGAGAGCCGAAAGAACGAGTGGTAGTGGCAATGTTACCATCATCCCTCGCCCTTTTCTTGAACTTGCGGGAAGGGCCGGCCGGGTCCCTCTCGGCACCAGGGGCGGCCGGGGCGTCTGCAGGAAGAACGTCGATGCTTCGACGTCCCTTTCGGTCAGCCGCCCTCTGCCGATATTTGTCAAGGACGCTAACGCCAACCGGTTTCTCTTGAACCATTGTAGCTGCAAATAAAAAACACAAGTTAGAAACTGAAAAGGAAATTACCGACCGACACAACAAAAAGACGAGCCCATACCCCTAATGGTCGCCCAACGCGCTGTCTCAGTATATGCACCGATCAGCGATCGGCAAGGAAGCTTCCTTGGGAGTGCGTCGAAGAAGGAGAGAATCTCCACCTCCTCCTCACTTTCCGTCGGCCTCGGCCAAAACTTAAACCGTTTGGGCTTGGAGGTCCAATGTAGGGGGAACCGAGACCGACCATCTCGATCAAAGAAAAAGGCCGTCGCCTCGGGCCGAATGACGACCTTGACAAACCTTTCCTTAAACCGCTTATACGAGACCGCAAAAGGGTCGAACAATACACGTCCCGACCGGCCGGCCAAGGAAAGCCAAGAGGCAAGACGACCGGGGTGAGAACCATAGTAACAAAGGAAGAAGGGGTGCGGCGAAGCCGCATGGCGTCACACAGCAAGCGAAACGCTTGAAGGGACGCCCACGTATTTGGATGCACTTGTGTGGGTGCCACGTTGAGCGCCTGAAGGATGCCCATTGTGAACTCATCGAAAGGGAGGGACACATGAAGATCAGAAAAAAAGCAAGTGTACATATAAAAAAAGGGAGGACCGGCATTGGCCCGGTCCATACACACCCTCTCGGTCAGACCACAAGGCAAGATCCTAAAGTAGTCTGGATCCCTAGAATCGTCGGAGTCCTCGCCCGCTTTCAACACCGGGTACTTGGCCAAAAACTTGACCAAAAACTTCTCGGTATCATAAGAGGACGAGAACTCAACAACACTAGGATCCACCCAACTAAAGTCCGCGAGTGGAACGGCCGTCGGGGGTGATCCCGGCCGGTCGCCAACGTTGGCCGGGGGAGAGTCCGGTCGGGCGACAACGTTAGTTGGGGGAGAGTCCGACCGGTCAACAACGTTAACCGGGTCGTCCCCCTAACCACCTCTACCATGAGTGGCGCCTCGGCCACCCCAACCGATAAGGAATCGGTGGCAGATGAAGAAGAGGTTGATGAAGAAGAGGTTGACGAAGAAGTTGACGAAGAGGAAGAAAGCCCAAGGGCAGGAGAGGGGCGACCGAGAGAGGGGGAAGAATGGCCGGACGAAGAAGACGTTGGCCGAGACACGGTTGACATCACTAACCTTTGTAAAAACAAGAAGGGGAAGGCGAAGGCAAAGCTTTGTAAAGAGGCCGAACGGTCACTCGGTTCTCAGAGCAGTGGACGAAGGAAGGCTCGGCTATCAGATAAACTCACTCTGAAAATGCAAGGTCTCGACACTGTTGGAAACCCCTATTTATAAGGCTCATGGGCCTCAGATCCTGAACCGACACGCCAATCTCAACCGTTAGATCCAAGAGATCCAATGGTCCACTACGCTTCCCGCCCAAAAAACCCCTCATTAATGCCAATCATGTCACGTCGCCTAGGGTCACGTCACGCCGCCTAGGTCACGTCACACCTCAAGAAATGGAATAGCCGCACGATCAAGGGAGACCGACCGACACCCATCGTTAAAGACTCATCGGGCATATCTAACACATCTACCCTTGAGCCTGGGGGGCAAGTGTACCAGTATGGGCGAGGCCGAGGTCCACCTGGCTGCCCGAGGCCGAGTCCACTTGTCCGAGACCAGGGGAACCTGGCTGAGACTTAAGAGATTTGGCCGGATGACGAGGTCGATAACCCACTTGGCCGAGACCTTAGAAGACTTAGCCGAGACGATCGAGACCACTGGAATTTGGCCGGTGGCCGGCCCATACCATGATGACTTGGCCGACGGCCGACACCTATTACAGTTAACGCTCAAACCAAGATCAATGAAGTTAATCTATCATTAAGAATTAGGTAATGCAACCCTAAGCGGTGTCCACCTCGATAAACGGGCCCAACAAGGTAGGCCCATTAGAATAATATAAATAGCACGCATCCCAAGGAGTAAGGTATGTCATTTATTACTGTTCACCTACCTGAGAGTTGACCACCCGCTTTACTGACTTGAGCGTCTCGCAGGTACCCCCACCATCCGGTGTTCAGCCGAGGCCGAGTGCCGAAGGAGAAGCAGGAGGACGAGAAGAATTTCAGCTCACCACCCAGTCACCTGACCGACCAAAGGAAGGAGAAGAAGGCTTCAATAGTTCTCTAGGTCTGATCTCCCTAGCAGGAACAAATTTTAATGATGTAAAATATCAATCACATATAACACCGATTGTAAAAATCGGTGTAATATGTATCAAAAATTGAATAAAATATTCAAACATATGTGCTCCAGAAGGCACATATAACACTGGTTATGGCTCCTAACCAGTGTTATATGTGCTCCAAGTCAAATACTGATGTCAGATATTACACTTGTGAAGATCACAATTGATGTAATATGTAATACTTTTTTTTTATAAATTTATTAAGATGTGCTTTTTCCCAAACCTGTAAATTTTATAAAACCAAAATATCAGTCAGATTGATTTGTATATACAAAAATATGAAAACATGCAATTGAAACTAAACAAAAGTGTATAATTAAATCTAAATAATATGTACACATATGTAGAAAGTTACAAATCTTTACATGTTTTGATTCCTAATTTGTAAAAATACTTGGACCATTCTTGGCAGATTTGTTCGAGAGTTTATGTGCTTAGTGGCTCGGATTCATAAAAAAGCTGAGAAGTTTAATAATATATTTGTGTTAACAAATATGAATTTATAATGAGAAGTTAAAGCATTTAAAATCTTATAATTCACACCCACTCCCAAGAGTCTATAATAGTCACACGGTCTATGATCCACATCCAGTGCATTACATAATAACCACATTCAAAATTTCCTTATTGCTTATAGCACTATTATGAAATATAAGTAACAATTAATTTAATTGAATGAAAAAAAAGTAAAACTTATAATGAAGAGGTAAATATATACCTCCTTGGATAAATCCAATGTAGATTGTGACGATGAAGTGGATCTATCGCCTAAGACACTATATTCATTAATTGCACTAAAAAGAGAAAGTCATTAGTAATTTACAATAAATTATATAATTTACAATAACATACCTTTATACTACGGTCTTCATATCTTGACTTGGCTCCTATGCAGTGAATAAAACAAGACAATAATATTGTCTATGGGGCAAATAAGCATTAATTTCCAATTAGACCTAGTATTATTAGTCATTTTTATAATTACGTAGACTCTAAATGTAACAAGTTTTAATTACCCATTTACAAAAGGAGCCATAAAAATCCTCTTTCTGAATGTCTGAATGCATCATGTAAGTATGACAATCAATTTTTTTATTCCCAGACTTTTGTATGGATTGCGGCTCAATGAAACCATAAATATCAACATTGCTCATGTTAATAAATTATATGATTTATATACCTATATTGTTAATATAAATATCAGTGACATGATTCATGAAACATCATTTGATTAAATAACATGTAATTATTAAGGGTACTTACATCATCCATAATTGAATAACTGCGACGTTCAACGATTGATTACCCTGGATGATTTCAAAGATATCTTGTATGCTTATGTTAAATGGTATACCACCATTGTCAACCCCAAATAATGTTGCACCCCAAGGAATCACACAAGAATCCTTAAACATTTGATGTGAAATCCTAACCAAATCCTGGATTGGATTCACATATGGTTCGACTTGTGGTTAGACTTGAGGGCTTAAAATCACCACCAATTGGGGACTTTTTTTCTCGTACCAGAGACTTGTAAAAATAATAACAAATATAAAGTATAAATCTAAAAAATACTCTAACATTAATATCCCTGAATGAAATATACTTGATGATTTTTTTAAATGATCTTAATCTGATGTGTAGGCCATGCAATAAATGTTTCAAGTGCCTCTCCCACTGTATTAACCTCTGTTGTGGGCTCTAGAACTACGGCAGATGCATGTCTAACTTTTTCAACCACCATTCTAGAGAAATCACTCTACATGGACACGATGTACATGGTTGAACCTCCTGGATACATTATCCCAATGGCCATTACATGAGGAGGATTTCCACCAACAAACAAATTGCAATGGTAGGAGGATTCAATGTCATCATCTTCTAAGTCCTCCACATCACAACTACCTTTGGTGCTAGCTCGACCACGAGCATAAATTACAACTACTGGTTTAGTTGGATTATATCTTTGCTCAAATTCAACTCTTAACTATTTAGTAACTTGTTATTTTATGTTCTGAGTTAGTTGTGAAGTCAGTCTCTGTCAATTGTGCAGTTAAGTGCTCTATCATCTCCTAAATGACATTTCCAGTAGAAATGTTGGGTCGAGAAGCTAATCCAAAGTATTGTCTAACCCCATCACCAAAATCAGTCATTCGTACACGACCTAGGTGTTCTTCAGTCCTAATGGCCACAATCAAGATGTCATCTCGACCTTTAGGAACAAAACTACCACGTGCGCTTTGCTCCACTAGCGAATCATGTAAAAAATAATAATATATATTAATATAATATGTAATGATAAGTGTGTAACACTAAAAATATGACATGTAATTATGAACTTACGATACTCTAGGAAATCTCTAACGATTTATCTTATGCATCTGACCCCTTGCTTTAGTTCTAGCCAACTTCCACTTCTCATGTCGACTAGGAGGGGTGGAGGACAGACAAGTTCAGCGAAACCAGATTCTATCTGCTGCCTCTTTAACTTTTCTTCCAAATTCTTTTTCCTAACAAATCTTAACCTCCCCAAGACAGTCTGTAGGGGTAAGATTCCTTTGTCAAATTATTTGATCTTTCTCCTTTCTTTTCTTGTAAGTACATCATACACATAAATTATGAATTTCATTATAAGATTTAATAACATATATAATGAAATGTTCACAAACCTCCCATGAGGGATGCGTCTTCACAAATTGAGACCATGTCTTTGTGAACAAGAGGCTTTGATGTCTCCAAATCCATGAGGAAAACTTGAAGACCTTCCTTCTGGCTGTGTGTGTTATTTAATAGTTTTTAACTTGTTAATTCACTCCTTAAGACGATCCAACTTCATTTGAATTTTTATCTTTTTGAAAATATGGGTTTCCTAAAAGGCTGTGAAATTTCTACCTGTTGAAATGTAGAATCAACATGTTGTTTGACACTTAGTGACTTTTAAAATGGTTTGGAAAAGCTTAGCTCTGTTTTGTCTTTGCTTTCAAATAGAATCAACTGGTTAATTTTATGAAAACCTTAACGAAAAAGTTTTCATAACAGAATTTTGTTAACTGTTTTAAATTATTTTAAATAATTCCAATTGCTTTAGGTTTTTGATTTAATTGCTTAAACCACTTGATTGAGGTTATATAAAGGTTGTTAAACACTCTTTTGTAAAAAAACAAAGAAAGAGAGATTATCAAAAACATTTTTCAAGATTTCAACAACTTTGGATCATCTAAAATGTGTGGAATAGGATTGGGTTTTGTACTTCTGAACTTTAAGATTTGTTTTACCCAAGTTTATTTTATTCCTCTTATTCTCTGAACACTGTATTTTTGTATTGGAGTGTACGACAGTTTCAGAAATGTATTTCTACTAGTATAAACAACCGGTTGTTTTGTGAAAACAACAAATTGATTTTCCAGAATCAAACTTAAAACAAAAATTTTATTAAGCTGAACAAAAATTCAATTGGTTGATTTTTAAGAACTTTTCACTCTACCTTCAACCTTTGAGAAAATCTTTCAAAAACAATTCTTCCCCACTCTTGTTTAGGCCTTTAATTCTAACAGTCTTGTCATCTATAAAATATTTATCACAAGGAGACTTGTCCTTGTATTTGTTAGAATATATGGCCTTAAACGAGAGGGGGAGTGAATTGTTTAAGAGAGGTTTTTGAAAACTTTTTCAATGTTTAACAAATTCTTTGTGTGAATCTAGAACAAAAATCAGGTTATCCAAGAATATAAGCACTCAAACAACAAAGTAACAGAGAAACAATCGGTTGTTTATACCAGAAAAGCTTAAAACGAAATTTAAATGAGTTTAGGGTAAGAGAGAGATACACCAACAGTTTATACTAGTTGATACACCAACAGTTTATACTGGTTCACTCTTAAGCCAAGAGCCACATCCAGTCCCCAGAAAACTACTGGGTAATCCACTAAGTAATCAAACCAGATTACAACACACAAACCACCAAAGTAGTGACCTTGAACCCTTCAAAAAAACACACTCCCTTTGTCAAAACACACACCAAGAGTATTGATCTTGACCACCTCAAGAGTACACAACACTCCTTGGCAACACAACACCGAAAATACAAAAGGTTGAGAAGGGATTACACTTGTTTACAAAACAAACTGAAATCAATACAATTGCAATCCTATTCCACTCTTTGAAAACCCAAAGCTTGATGTGAATGTTCAAATCTTGAAATCAACTTTTGTCACAACTGAAAAACTCAAATTTGTTTCTCTTGCTTGTTTGAAAACATAAACAAACCATTTATATTTTCTAAAGATTGGTCAAAGCAATTCATGAAGGAGCGTATTCAGTTGGAAATCATTTAAAGCACATTCAACAACCAAAACAGAATTCTGTTAGGATTTTCAAAGAAACAATCGGTTGAAACCACAAAACAACCGATTGTTTGGTTTGGCAGTTAAGTCAACCAAACTAAAATAGTTTTCAACTTTTTCAAAAACTCCTAAGAGTAAAACAACCGGTTGATTCGACAAAACAACAGGTTGTTTTTCACTTAGTTGGAAAAACAGTTTATTTTCTAAAAGGTTTTAAATCACATTAGTTTTAGATTCAACAAAGGAGTGGATCACATTCTATTCTACCTAGATCCCTCCCAAAACACAGCAGCAACACCAGTCTTGCATCAAACACATAGGATTTGGATTCTTCAAAGCACTTGATCACTCTTGATCAACAATATTTGCCAAAGATGTAATGGTCTGTCAAAATTGTCTTAAATTGCCTCCATTTTGTAGCTATTGAAGACATTATCTTGCTCCAAACCAAATCCGAAGTCTCAAACTCAAAAATTTTCTAAATAAATCATTAAAATGTAAATTCAATACATAAATTATTTAATAACGATTTGAACTCAAAACCCTTTAATGAAAAAAAAATCATTATTTCCACTATACCACTTTAGAATTATCACAATGATTGTATCAATAATAATATGTAATAAATTCATTCTTACGAAAAAACTATTAAATTTATGTTATTTTATATTTAAATGTATGATCTTTTTTCATAAGTCAATATTATTTTTATTTTGTGATAATGCAATTATTAGTGTTATATATAAAATTTGTTACTATTTGTATATTAGTTGTGACTATATTTTAAGTTGTCACTATTTGTATATTAGTTGTGACTATATTTTAAGTTGTCACTATTTGTATATTAGTTGTTACTGTATTTTAAGTTGTCACTATTTGTATATTACTTGTGACAATATTTGAAGTTGTCATTATTTATATATTACTTGTAACTATTTTTAAATTGTCACTAAATTTTTATTAAAAATAAAAAATATGCATGTTATAAATAATTATTTATTAATGTAAACTATCATATGATAAATTTATTTTTCTTTCAATAAAAATATAATTAATAAAAAGATTTATTGAATTTTTATAAATTAATAATGATTATTTAATATAAAATATTATATAATACTAATTTCATTATTACTATATCACTAGTAATTGTGAAAAACATTAATTTTTTCTATTTTAAATTTGAACCCATAATCTTTTATTAAAGAGACAATTTTACTTTTATTGTGTCACTTTACAATTACAATACTTATTTTGACACGATCGGTCGGTCACTAGACCGAGTGACTGACTCGTCTAGTACTGACTGATACATTAACAATTTAAGAAATTATACAACTAATGTGTTAAAGTGAAAAAGAAAACATATAATCAGAATTCATGAAAGTATAGAATAAATAATTAAAAGTACATAATTCATCGGTCAACAATTTTTTTTATCTTTTCTTTTCAATTTAACACTATTTTTATTTGATTGTGTTCTTTTTTTTTCTCCATACTTTATAAATGATATAGACTTGTACTATTTATTAAATTTTATCTCTTTCTAAAAATAAATATAATTATAAAATATAAATGATTAAGTACAAAGTTTGTTATTATGTATAAATGCATAAA
>Ga0123342_1008435_pt1 | contig 12974 bp, 9 predicted proteins | sample Turbeawhitnodule_FD_89960 | JGI IMG/M metagenome (GOLD analysis project Ga0123342, IMG submission 89960) | Root nodule microbial communities of legume samples collected from Mexico - Turtle bean Mexico white nodule | ecosystem: Host-associated > Plants > Roots > Nodule | place: Mexico: Nepantla...
GTTTCAAACAGAAAAACAGTGCTGAAATAAATCTGTTCATTTTCACATAAATCGATTTATTTTCTGTAAAACTGGGTTAAACATTGTTTCTGCGAGAAAGTTTTAAAAGGTCAATTCACCCCCTCCCCCTCTTGAACTTTGGCACTATTAAACCCAACAGAAATTAACTATATTCTTATGTTTTATTTGTTAGGTTGAAAACAAACACTAGAATCATCGAAAAATTAATAGTGTTTGTCCAAAAATATTTGTGTTTTTATCAATATAATTTATAATAGAAAAAATACATAATTTCAGGTTTACAAAGTATGTTTTAATCAATGTTTTAACTTTGATTGAATAACTATCATTGAGGTAACATATGTCTTATTTCACACTCTTACTATTAGGGAGTAATTATATATTGTTACGGTGTATCAATTGTGCTTTCACATAGATTAGGTAAGCCAAATTCTAATTAGTTCGTAATTAATAGTATTTAAATTTATACTATTTTAGATAAAAAAGAGTAACATAATTATTTATTATAATTTATATTTTCTAATGATAAGCAATCAGATCCCTCCTTATATTTCAATTTAAACTTTTTTTTGTTCCATAATGAATCACGAGTGTGATGTAAGACTTCATCCTGCCAAAAAATAAAAAATTGTTCTAACAAAATAACCAACACCAAAATGTAACTATAGAAAAATAACAAAAAAAATATTTTTGTTACTTTTTAAATTTAGAATATTTTTTTTTTAAGTTGGACCACTGTAACCTTTTGATGGCAATTTCTTCCTGTACCTCTACATTGTTTTTCCTGCACCCTACATTTTTCAAAAATATCGAAATTATCCCTTACAGTTTTCTAGAATAGACAATCTGGAAAACAAAAATTCAGTCTGGAACACATTTTTTATTTATTTCCGGATTGATAAATCTGGAATTCATAAAATATGTTTTGAAAAGATGTTCTGGAAATATTTCGGAAAGAATAATCTGGAAGTCATTTTTTAAAGAGGGCAAAGTAGTCTTCTCTGAAAATGATGGGTGCAGGAAGAAATTTGTAGAGGTGCAGGAAGAAGTTGCCCCTTTTGATGTAGGACTAAGCCGTATGCTTTTTTTTGACCCATTTAAAATATGGGCTGGATAAACACAAATTTTTCATGACCCATCATCAAACCAGTTGAAGCTGCCTGGGTTCCTTCTATACTAAGATAATTGCTTATTGCACCTAATATATTTTTGAAATTCCAAAATTCCCCTCATTCCAAAATTGAAAATCTAGCATTCAAATTTGAAATAGATTTTTGTGTTCCGTAAATAAAATTTCAAAATAAAATTGAAAAATCAAAATCTCATTCTGAAAAATTAATTACGAATAAAAAAAATACTTTCCAGAAAACAAACTTGAAAGTATATTCAAGAAAAGGAATTAAATAATTTAAAAAAGTTTTTGAAAAATTCAACTATAAAAATATATTGTGAAATATCCGGAATACATTTTGAGTTGTGTGTGTAATTGTTGGATGCAGGAAACAATTGTCCTATTCTAATTGAATAGAAGAAGAATTCTACTAAGTAAATTACATATCTTACAATACCTTACATCCTACTTATGATCAAAGATTTGAAATTTAGGAGCCTTTTCATCTTAAAGAAAACAGTTGACAAAAAAATATATGGACATAAAAAATATTCTCTGATTATTTTTTTAATTATTTCAAGTTATATATTATTTTCAATGTTTAATTAACATTAATTATGTTTTTCTAATTACACTCTTAATTTTCCTTCTACTATTTAATTAGTTTTTTATTGAAACAAAGGATAAAATAGAGTATTATATAACTAGTTTATTTAGATAAGGAAAACTTACTACACTTGTTTATTTCTATAAAAGAAATGACATATAAAAAAACAAAAAAGAAGTATAATTTTATCAATTATACTCTTCCTTTTCCATCTACTACTTAATTAAGCTACTTATATGTATTTATTGTGGTAAGGGGTAAATTAGAGTATCATATAATTATTCGATTTAGATCGAGAAAACTTACTACATTTCTTTTCTTTTACAAAAGAACCTTAAGTGGAAAAAAACAAAGGAAGGATATTCAAAGGAATTTCATAGTTTACACAAATACAAAACTTCTATATTCATATAGTCACCATACAAAATAGAATATAAAAGCATACTTTATTTCAATATTCCTAGCAAAACAAGAAAAATATATAATACAACATTTAATGGTGTTGAATATTGATATTTGTAAAGAAAGAAAACTCTAGCAACAACTAATTTATGATCACCTATAAAAGACTTAGAGTCCATCAAGATATTGAGATTGTTTAAAACTTCTGGTGCAAATAAGCTAATTATATAATACTATCTCATTTGTTATATTTGCATTTATTGCTGAGGAGGTAGGACAATAGAAACTGTTTAGTAACTATGATGCACACTACTTCATTTGGAAGTTTTCATTCTTTGAAAGTTTTTAAAACGAAAACTCATCTCAAACGTCAAATAATTAAATAAATAAGTTATAGGCACAGCAGTGTCACAGATAATGAGGTGCAGTTACAACACGGATTTACCGAAAATTTATTATAAAAAAATTATTGAATAGAAATTAATTTTATAAAAAAAATAATTAGTTATTACAGTGAATAAATTAGAAATTATTTTAGAGATTAAAAAAATTAGTTTTTAAATTAATTTTTTTATTATTAAATAGTTTTATCTAATTAGTTATCAAAATTTATACTACCAAATTTATAATCTAAATAATTGGTAGTTAAAATCTTGGTAGTTAATTAGATATCAATTTAAAAATTATTTAACAATAATAGAAACTAATTTAGAAAAAAAAATTATTTTAGTTTATAAAATAATTTTTAATTTAGTCACAATAATAATTATTATTTTTTTAAATAATTTTTATTTAATTATTTTCTTGCCGTTAACAAACATTTGGAGTGAACAAACATGCATTAGTTTCTGTCCTAAAACAGCACTGTGAAAGACTGTGAAGGTAAAAAAAGGTAGTGAAAAGAAGGATTCCATCATTCATTTTCTGCAAGTTGCAACTGTTTCAGAAAATGGTGCTAACGTATTGCAATTTGCCAGAGTGAATTGGATTACTTTAGGCATTAAGAGGCAACATTTCAGGGTCACAAAATCTTATTTCTTGAGCAGTTTCTCTTCTTCCTAGTATTATTAATTTATTACCTATAGTATTGAAATCAATCAACTAATCCTGTGAGCATGAGCTTTATTCAAATTGTAACATCTTAATTTTCCTATCTGTTTGAGGGGCATAGTTTTGACTTGAACAAAATACTTTACCAAAGAAAATACTTGACATTAACAATTTGATTTACTAGCACTTTTTACACTCGATACAAAATGTGGTGTAAGGATAAGTGCTCATGCAAAGAAGATTATTATTCAGAAGTATTTACAAAGAGGAGATAAAAAAAAAATATATAAAAGAGAGAAAGATCCATTAAAATAAACTAACAACTCTATTAACAAATTAATAACTCTATTGCTTAATATCTCCCCTTAAACTTATGGTGGAAATAGGTTCAACCAGGAGTTTATTTCTGAATTTCAAAAACATAGCACCAGATACTGGTTTTGTCAGCAAATCAACAATCTGATATTGAGAAGGAAGATGAACAACAAATAGGCGTTGTTGTTGAACACGATCACGTACAAAAAAGAGATCAAGCTCAAAATGCTTTGTTTTATAGTGGAGAACTGGATTAGAGGTAAGGAGAACAACTCCAACATTGTCACAATATATCTGTGGTATGGAACCTGGAAGGCGAAGCTCAGTGAATAAGGAATGAAGCCAAGTAATATCAGCAAGAGGAGCTGCAACACTTTTATATTATGCTTCAGTGCTACTTCTAGAGACAACCTTTTGTTTCTGAGACAACCATGAAACCAGATTGCGACCAATATAAATACAGTAACCTGATGTTGACTTCCTGTCATCGAGATCGGATCCCCAATCAAACTCACTAAAGGCAATGATGGAGAAGTCAATGATGGGACGAAGGAGAAGACCATGATGTAAGGTGCCCGCAAGATAGCGAAGAATCCTCTTGACTGATTTCCAGTGGAGTAGGCGAGGGGAGTGCATAAATTGACAAACTTTGTTAACTGAAAAAGAAAGTTCAGGGCGAGTTAGAGTGATATACTGAAGAGCTCTGACAATGGAACGATACAGAGTTGGATTTTCAACAGCTACAGAGCCATCAATGGTTAACTGTGAAGTTGACACCATTGGTGTAGGTTGTGGGTTGGCGTCCAGCATTGCAGCACATTGGAGAAGATCTCTGATGTATTTTGTTTGAGTCAAATGGAGAGATCCATCAACAAGCCAAGCTACTTCAATACCCAGAAAATAGTGAAGTTTGCCTAGATCTTTCAAAGCAAAGTTATCACTTAACTGTGCAATGAAACATTCAATTAAATTAGATGAGGTGCCAATAATTATGATATCATCAACATAAATAAGAATAATGAGAGTTCCATTAGGTGTAAAACGAAGAAAAATAGATGAATCACTCTCAGAGGAATGAAAACCCAGACTAATAAGAGTGTTTGAGAGTTTACAAAACCAAAACCGTGGGGCTTGTTTTAAGCCATAAATCGCCTTATGAAGCTTGCAAACAAGAGTGGAGTCAGGGGAGGAGAATCCGGGAGGTTGTTGCAGGTAGACATCTTCAACAAGATCTTCATTCAAGAAAGCATTGTTTATATCAAGTTGATGTATAGGCCAGCGTGCAGACAATGCCATAGTGAGAACAACTCTTATAGTAGTTGGCTTGACAACAGGGTTGAATGTGTCAGTGAAATCAAAACCTTCAGATTGATGAAAACCCTTGGCAACCAATCTTACTTTATGCCTTTGTAGTGTACCGTCAGCATTAAACTTACGTTTAAAAACCCACTTACAACCAATAAGATTTGCACCAGGAGGTAAGGGAGTAAGCGTCCAAGTTTAGTTGGCTAGAAGAGCTGCATCATGTAACTAGGGAGGTTGTTGCATTGCTTGTTTGTATGTAGTTGGTTCTATATCTGATTGAGTAGTTGAGGTGGAAAAAACTTTGGGTTTGTAGATGTCAGCCTTAGCACGAGTTGTCATCGGATGAATATTAGTAATATTAAGATGTGGTTCAGATGAAGAAGGGATAATGCCTGCAGAAAAAGGTGAAGAACTAGCAAAAATAGGTGAAGTACTAGTAGAAAGATTATCATGAGTATTATTAGTAACATTATCATGAGCAACAAATGAAATGTTAGTTACAGAAGGAGAAAGTGAAACAACAGTTAAAGGATTAGTGAAAGAAACATGAGGAGAAGAAGCAGGAGAAATAATAGTAAGAAAAGGATTATCAAATAAAGAATAAGGAAACAAGTACTCATTAAAAAGCACATGACGAGATAAAATAATTTTTCCAGAATGTTGTAAACAAATATAGCCTTTGTTACGAGTACTATAACCTAAGAACAAACACAAGGAAGAGCGAAAATCAAACTTATGCTGATTATATGGTCTTAAAAACGGATATCAAGCACAACCGAAAACCTTTAAAAAGGTATAATCTGGTTTGTGTAAAAACAACGTTTCATAAGGGCTTTTATTAAGTAAAACAGGTGTAGGTAGATTGTTAATAATGTGAACAGCAGAAGAGAAAGATTCTCCTCAAAATTTGAGAGGCAAAGATGCACCAACAAGTAAAGAAAGACCCATGTCAACAATATGTCTGTGTTTGCGCTCAATTGCCATTATGTTCATGTGTGTGTAGACAAATGAGACAATGATGAATACCCTGAGATGCAAGATAAGTTTTAAGAGATAAGAATTCTTTTGCATTATCAGTCTGAATTGATTTTAAAATGTGATCAATTTGAGTTTCAACATACAACTTAAATTGAATAAGACGTTCATAACTTGGGATTTTGAGTGCAAAAGATAAAGCCATGTATAACGTGAAAAAGCATCAAGAAAGGCAATATAATATTTGGATCCATTAGAAGAGGAAACTGGAGAAGGTCCCCAAATTTCAATAAAAATCAATTGAAGCGGTGTAGTGTAAACAGTAAGAGAACCAGTAAAATAAAGCTGATGAGATTTAGCTATAACACATGTTTGACAAAAGAAATCACGTTTGTGACCAGTAACATTATATAGTTTCATCACATAATGAACAATTCTAGAGGAAGCATGTCCTAGCCTAGAGTGCCACAACTGAAAAGTAGAAGATGCATGATTGAAAGTGGTATTGGAAACAGAGGGTTTGAGAGAACATTGCATTGTGGGAAACACATATAACATCTTTAATTTTTCCTTGGAGGATTATCTCCTTGGTGTCCTGGTTTTTAACAAAATAGTGGTTAGGAAAAAACTAAAAATAGACACTATTATCTTTTGCAAATTGAGAGACACTCATGAGATTCTTATTTATAAGGTACATGCAGCAAATTATGTAAGTGTAATAAGGTTATAGTGGTAGGATTAGTAAATTTAACAGAGTCAATGTGACTTATATGCATACCTGTACCATTACCCAGTTGAACCATTTCATATCCAGTGTAGGGAGTTTTGGAAGAGAAGATATTACTGTCATGGGTTATATGACATGTAGCACCACTATCCGGGTACTAAAGAGGGTCACTAAGAGTAGATGGAGTGCCCAACAAAGATGGCTCACCAGAGTCATTATCTGAAGAATAAAATTGAGAAGAATTAACACTAATATAAGAAGAAAGATTAGTGTCAAACCGATGCCAACACTCCAGAGCCGTATGGCCAAACTTCTAACATAGTTGGCACTAAACGTGAGCAGAGAAAGACGAATTGGGCACGGAAGGAACAGTCCAAGAATTCTTGAGAGGAGGACGAGGGCCATTAAAACATTTATTTTTGTTGTGTCTAAAAGGTGGACGTGAACCACGATTCTAAGAAATATGGAACCCGCTCATGGGTCTAGAAATAGGGTTGGATGAAGACCGAGTAGTCGCAAGATGAGCTTGAGGCAAAAGGTGATCTTGAGTTTTATACCGTTCAAGGCGTTCTTCATGAGCCATCAACAAAGCTTCAATATCTTCCACCGTGTAGGGATCAAGACAAGAGGTGACAGCGGTGATGAAGGATTCATACTCCTTAGATAAATCGTAAAAAATGGCTTCAAGATGTTCTTCATTAGTGAGAGAGGAGCCAGTAGCACCAAGCATATCTACAATCTTCTTGATGTCAAGAAGATATGTAGATATGGATCGATCATGCTTAGGAGCCTTCAATTGCGTCTTTAATTTGATGATTTTGGCACGGGTCTGAGAGGCATAATAAACCTGTAATTTCCCCCAAATTTGTGATGCAGAGCATAACCCTATCATTTTGGTCAAGATTGGTGTGGTCATGGAACCAAGAAGCCACGTAACCAGAAGATGGTCTTGTTGTTGATAAACCAGAAACGCGAGATTAACCTTTTTAGCTGTAGTATCGTCGATGGTGAGAAAACGCGGCGGAGGAGAAGCAGATCGTCAAGAAAAAGAAAAAGTTGAAGTCCACTGACATGAGCAAGAATTTTTTGTTGCCATATGAGATAGTTATCGTCGTCGAGTTTTAAAAAGGAGAGGAACCAGAAAAGTATGTAGTTGTGTGGAGGAAGAAGAAGAAGAGGGCATGGAGGTTTGAGAAGTGGCAGCGGAAGAAGATGTTACCGACATGGTGATGAGGACGATAACATAGGAAGGAAAAGAGGGGTAGAGGAAAAAAAATCAATGCTCTTGATACCATGTAAGGATAAGAGAATGAGTGCTCATACATAGAAGATCAAAGAACATTATTATTCAAAAGTATTTACAAAGAGGAGATAAAACAGAATATATAAAAGAGAGAAAGACCCACTAAAACAAACTAATACCTCTATTAACAAACTAACAACTCTATTGCTGAATATGTTGGGTAAAAAAAGGTACTAACTAAGCTACCCTTGTAATCTTAAGTGTCATCAATTACATGATACTTGTGCATTATATTATGAATAAAAGAACCAAGATTTAGTCAGAGGCAAAGGCAACCCTTCTGTTAGTTCATGTAAACCAACTCTTCATCTTTGCATTCCCTGATTGCGATTTCCATTTTGTCCTGGGAAGTAGAGGGCAACACATCACAACAGTGCCTTCTTGGAGCAAGCAACTGAATACAACAGAAAAGTTTGTGAGTACTGTTAGCAATGTGAAGTCATGTTCCTAAAAGTAATATCCCTGAGGGAATACTGTTATCTAACATAATAGTTACCTGTTTGATGTCAAGGTCTAACTTTTCTGTGACCACTTTGATCACTTCCAGTTTCATCGGTGACACGGCATCGTTTGAGCAATTCTGAAAAGATTTCTTGTAACTGCTTAGGGTGCCATCCTTGCCAGATGAGACACTGTCTAGAAAGAAAACGGTGGATCTTTTACAAGGGTCGTTGTGAAGTTCTCTTGTGTTGAAAGTGTATGTTTTTGCCAACATGCTTCCCTTCTTCCACTGCTTGAATGTCTCTTGCACCTTTAGAACATCTGGCAAAAGCATATGGTTTGGGAAAACCTGAACAGCATAGCCCCATGACACTGAAACTGTCCATGAAAACCATTTGTCATAGCAAATTACTTGTTGCAGCATCCTCTGGGAATCAACATTTACAGCTTCAAATAAATGCTTCAGAGCTTTTATAGTTGTCATATTTGGAAAGATTGGATCAGTGTAATCAGGATGATGCAGGGACAACAAAGGAGTCAAAGGATGTGCCGCCAATAAACCAAAGGTATTCCCCTTCAAATCTACCTGATACAATTTTACAATCACAAAGTTCATTCATCTTATTATATAACATACTATTCAACCAAAAAGCAAGAGTTTAATTGTAATGAAGTGTCAACATAAAAATATTTATGGTGTCACGATAAATAATCTTTTATATAAATTTTAGATGGTTCTTACAAAAACTAATAAACTTGTCATACATCACAATGTACAGTTTGATGATAATATATAAAAAACCTTTGAACTGTTTAGTGTATTCTAGTTAAAATCAAAACATAATCATTCACTATGAACTAATAAGGCTGACCAAAAGCAACAAAATCAATGACCACAAATTTGTAGCATTCCAAAAGTTAAAATTTTTGTTACCTGGTGAAAACCGGATTCATGTGTTAATCCTACCCCAAGTTCTGCCAAGCAAGAGTACACCCTTCCATCACTTCCATAGAGATGAGGGTACCTTTGTATACATGAATCAAAAACCTTGGCCAGAACCTTTGCCAAAGAGGAGCTGATAGCAAAACCTGCCCCACCAAAAGCCATTCCAAAACCAAACACCCTGTTCTGCTCATAAACCTCAGAGTGTGCACCAATGTAGTACCAAAGCTCGTGATCATATTTGGAAAGAGTCTTCACCACATTCTCCGGGAAGAAAACTGTATCATCGTCTCCAAAAACGAACCACCTCACGTCGGAATCATTGTTCATTGCCACGGTCTCTGCAACAACACGTGCAACGCGTATTGCCGAGCGAAGTCCACCCCTGTGTGTGAAACGAAACCTTGAAGTGTTTTGAGAGACACAAAGAGGAGGAAGAGAAGTATCATTGCTAACATGTTTTTCATCTGGGAGGCTGTCCATGAACACGCACCCCTTCATTGCTTTGCCGGTGGTGCTGTTGATGTTGTTCCACCACAGCTTCACGTATTCCTTCCTCTTGCCCCATGAACTCTTGCTTGAAGCGATTCCAAACACAAGGTGATCAAGAGTGGTAGGTATGGAGACATCTTGTGATGTCTTGTTCACATGTACTACCTTGGATGTCCCCAATAGTAGCACTGACACGATGAGATAAAGGGCGCAGAATGAAGAAGAGACTATGATGAAATTAACCAGAGACTGAGCCTTGGTGGGTTTGTGAAAAAGCTGCATGTTAACAAGAATGGATCTAGTTCTGTTCTGAATTATCGGTTTAATTCTTGAACAGGTTGATCTGCTGCATGTGAGAAGGGGTTTGAGACGTGTTCTGATGTGTGTGTGTATGTGTATGTAACTTTGGCGAAAATCCACCGCGATCCACGGCGTAAGAATGCTGATTGTTTTGACGATTTTAAGTCAGTTAATGTTCCATGTGTAAATTTGGGTAGGTACGTTAGACCAATTAGATTCGCACGGTTGGCTTGTGTGGATGGTTATTGGATTTAAGTGGTTGAATTAATTTGCATTGACTATGCAGAAGATGATGGAAAAAGGTGTTGGCGGGTTTGAAGAGTTAGGCCACCTAAGCTCTTATTCTTCCACGTCAACTTCTTTGTTATACCAACGCTTCTATCCGTCACATGAAAATCATTAGGAGAACTCTATGGTTCACGTTAGTTGTACAATTTAGGCATGAAACCACGATTCCAGCATGGTCTTAAGCATTTACGCTTACGTTTTGCCTTTCTACCTGATTCTGCGTTTTTCGCTTTTGCTTTTCCGTTTTGCTCCTTCATAATGAAGCCTATACAAGTTACAACTCACAGAAACTCTTATTTGTCCTACATCCGTTTCCGTTTTAGAGCATTCATGTAGGATCACGCATAAATAGTATTAATTGTAGATTACATGCCAAATTATATTCTGTTTACTACCTCCTGGAATAAACAATAAATTAAAAAAAAAAGAATACCTTGTTGCAAGGATTTGGTATTTCTATTTATACAAAACGGGTAAAAAAGGTTAGTTTGTAAGTTGTTGCGAGATGCCGCGAATGGGACGGCGTGGAACTTTGGAAGCCCTCGTAATTGGGAAATAAAGTAAAACTTTATAATCGAGATTTCCTGCTTTAGGCACAAATGTAAAATAAATGCATTCATATCTTCTATGCATAAAAAAAATAATCATTTGAGTTAAAATATTTCTATACGTACTTATAACAGTTTGTAATGTTTATACGCAGTGCAGGTGGCAAATAATTTGGAAGAATTTAATTTACAAAACTTTCAGACGTGGTCCTTGTGGCGATCACATTTTAAATTAAAATTGGACCCTTCACTGAGGTTACCTCACTCCAAATACCAGGAGAGACTACCTGGAATTTTGGATATGAGAAGTGGATAAAACATGTAATGTTACTACGTGTGGGGTTTGATAACTTCTCCAGTAAACCAAAAACCTGCCTGTGAGGGGTTCGATCACCGGTGAGGTGAGACCTTTATGAGCTTTGATAATTTTTCTTCAACAATGAGGACAGGGATCTTTCTCTACTGCAAAGAGAAATCAGGAAAGGCATAGTATAATTAGAATGTTTATCAGAAAATGTAAAGTTTGTGGCACACCACTAGCTGTCCCGTGTTCAATAAGTAATAAAACTAAGAACTAAAGAACATTTGGGTGGTGGGGGGGAGACACTATTTACCTTGCCTTCAACTTTCAGAAATAGAAAAGAATCAGGTTCCGCATTTGCACTTAAAAAAATGTATAAGATCAACCAAAAAGAAGCCGCATCCGCCTTATATCACCTACAACACGGACATTCATCCTCATGAAATTTCCAAAGCTTTGAAAGGAGGTCACTCCTGAAAACAGTGCTATGATTGCATGGAGATCAGTTCGTCGATTTCACACTGTCTAATATGAAGATTGGTTGTATCATTAGTAGATGGTGGTACGACGTTGCAGCACTGACGACGGGGGGGATTCATCTGTGATAAGACCCAATAAAGCAAAATAAAGTTTAATAACTAGAATAAGAATACAGACAGACAGACCAAAAAAGAAAAATAATCACAAATTTGAAATAACCATTTCTAATTGACTCAACAAAACCTGTTCATCATTAAGCTCCAGCTTCCCTGAAAAAACTATGATCTGCTCGACCTGTGAAACATTGGATTCAAAGCAGTTGGCAGCAAAATATCTACTGTAATGGCTCCAAATGCCCCTTTTATCAGATGTAACACTTTTAAAGAAATATACAGTAGGCATTTTACAAGGATACGGTCTGGTGTTAAACATGAAATTAGCATTGGCTTTACTACCCCTCCATGGAACAAAAGTTCTCTGCACTGAAAGGAGGTCAGGTAGAAGTTCATTTCCTTGATAAACCTGGATAGCAAAACCCCAAGAAACCGAGAAAGTCAAAGAATTTGATTGATCATAGCAGACAGTTTGCTGCAGGATCCTGGCAGGATCTACATTTGCAGCGGCAACAAGATGTTCCATAGCCTGTACTCTGTCCATGTTGGGAAATATGGGCGCCAAGACATCCAAGTGATGAAGGGACAACAAAGGAGATAATGGATGCGCAGCTAGGATCCCAAACAAATTCCCCCGCATGTCTAACTGGTGTAAGAAAACGACTAAATAATAATTCCGAAGAGGCTATCATTATACTTTTACAAGTTTTAGCCCTGAATCAGAAGATAAAAGAATGTTCCTGAACTATAGAATTCAAGAAGCCTAAGCGCAGTCCAGCATAAGTATCAAACTTAAGACCTAGACAACATACTCATGCTATGCCTATGATGTTTGTTTGAAATGCCAAAGAATTTAACAAGATAAAATCTCAAACCAAATTATTGGATTTATCATGCCGTGAGACCAATGTACGCTTTAAAACTTCAGCAACAAAATAGATGGTGGTAAGCAATGCACACAACCATTGAATGCAGCCAGCAAAATAGAAAATTATGCACATTATCATTTTCCTGTTCGTAATTGCTTTTATCTATAGACAACCGTGATACAAAACTGTTTTTTGTTTTTTATCAGCAATGAATAAATAAAATTAAAGGGGATACTTCATGGGTATCCCAACTCATATATAGTAACCACAAGTGGACTTCCTATATCATCTACAAAAGAAACTCTCCTTTATGGTTGGAGCAGAACAACCATAAAGTGAGAAAAACATACCCAAAAATATAACCAACAAGTTACCTCAAAGCA
>Ga0123342_1008436_pt1 | contig 12971 bp, 10 predicted proteins | sample Turbeawhitnodule_FD_89960 | JGI IMG/M metagenome (GOLD analysis project Ga0123342, IMG submission 89960) | Root nodule microbial communities of legume samples collected from Mexico - Turtle bean Mexico white nodule | ecosystem: Host-associated > Plants > Roots > Nodule | place: Mexico: Nepantla...
CCTGGTTCAGGAGCAGCGCAAACAAGATGCCACCGATGACAGTGATCAACAGCACGCCAAGCACCAGGAGCAACGTATTGATCAATGCGGAGAAAAAGGCGGGATCGGTTAGGAAATATTTGTAGTTCAGGAAGCCGACGAAGGTTTCCATTCCCGGGCTGAGCAAATTGTAGCTCAGCGTCGAGAAATAGATCGTCATCACGAGCGGGACGATCATCCACAAGAAGAGAAGCACAACGGATGGTGCGATCATCATTCGCGCTGCGGAGCGGGTGTGTAACGTTGCCATGGCGATGACGGATCCTGTTCAAAGAGGCAGACGGCTGCGGGACAGCTGAGCAAAAAAGGGCCGCCGATGCAGTTTGGGCAATTCGGCGACCCAGACGGGCGGGGAGGTCAAAGGCCCCGCCTTCTCAGGAGGTTATTTATTTGATGTAACCAGCCTTGGTCATTTCGCGGGTCGTCAACTGCTGTGCGCTCTGCAGGGCCTGGTCGACCGAAACCTGGCCGGCGAGAGCCGCGGAGAACTGCTGGCCGACCGCCGTGCCGATGCCCTGGAACTCAGGGATGGCGACGAACTGGACACCGACATAGGGGACCGGCTTGACGGTCGGCTTGGTCGGATCGGCCGCGTTGATGCTGTCGAGCGTCATCTTCGCGAAAGGCGCTGCCTTCTGGTAGTCGGCATTTGCATAGAGCGACGTGCGAGTACCGGGAGGTGCGTTCAGCCAGCCTTCTTTCTCGGCGACGAGGTTGGTGTAATCCTTGCTCGTTGCCCAGGCGACGAACTTCTCGGCTGCCTCGACCTTCTGCGAGCCTGCCGGGATGGCGAGGTTCCAGGCCCAGAGCCAGTTGCCGCGCTTGCCAAGACCCTTGTCCGGAGCCAGAGCGAAGCCGACCTTGTCGGCGACGGTGGATTCCTTCGGGTTGCTGACGAAGGATGCAGCAACTGTCGCGTCGATCCACATGCCGCACTTGCCGGTCTGGAAGAGCGCCAGGTTTTCGTTGAAGCCGTTCGACGAAGCGCCCGGAGGGCCGGCTTCCTTCATCAGGTTGACGTAGAAGTTCAGCGTGTCCTTCCACTCCGGTTGATCGAACTGCGGCTTCCATTGCTCATCGAACCAGCGGGCACCGAAGGAATTCGACATCGCCGTCAGAAAGGCCATGTTTTCACCCCAGCCGGCCTTGCCGCGCAAGCAGATGCCGTAGATTTCCTTGTCCTTGTTGGTGATCTTCTTCGCGGCTTCCGCGATGAAGTCCCAGGTCGGCGCGTCCGGCATCTTCAGGCCGGCGGCTTCGAACAGGTCCTTGCGGTACATGACCATCGAGCTTTCGCCGTAGAACGGCGCTGCATAGAGCTTGCCGTCCGCGGTCAGGCCGCTGCGGATTGCCGGAAGCAGGTCGTCGGCATCGTAGTCTGCGCCGAGATTGTCGAGCGGCAACAGCCAGCCCTGCTTTGCCCAGATCGGAACTTCATAGGTACCGATCGTCAGAACGTCGTATTGACCGCCCTTGGTCGCGATGTCGGTCGTGACCTTCTGGCGCAGGACGTTTTCTTCGAGGGTGACCCACTCGAGATCGATGTCGGGGTTCTTTTTCTTGAAGTCATCCGTCAGCTTCTGCATCCGGATCATGTCGCCGTTGTTGACGGTCGCGATTGTCAGCGTTTCGGCCGAAGCCATGCCGGCAAACGCCAGTGCTGAGCAGGCGCCCAGCAGGAGAGTTCTCAATGTCATATCTTCCTCCCAGAAGATGGGTGCGAGCATTCGCTTTGCTCATGGGCAATTACTCGCTCATGGGAGAAAAATGTCAATCACCATTCGTTGCTGCAGCAGCGAAGGCGGGGGTTATCTACCTGAATTTAAATGAATAAATATTTGCTCACGACTTGAGCAGATACTCGGCAGTGTCCTCATCGGTGATAAGCGCATTGATCTGATGGCCTGTTACAGCCGCCTTGATCGCCTTGAATTTGCGCTTGCCCTTGCCGATGCCAATGACGGTCGACGACTCGCGCGAGGGGATCGACGCAGAGGCCACCCGCTCGTTGATCGGGTTGTCGAGAAGCTTGCCTTCGCCATCGAACACCCAGCCGCAGATCTCGCCTACGGCGCCGTTGCGCATCAGCTCCATCATCTCGTCCTTCTCGAGAAAGCCGTCGACGCAAAGCGGCCCGTCGATGCCAAGCTCGCCGATGCCGACGAATGTCACGTCCGCCTGCGCGCTGATCTCCAGCGTCGAGCGGACGAGCTGCTGACCGTGCAAGGTTTCCCTCTCCTCCGCCGACGTCACCAGGACCGGCAGCGGCATCGGGAAGTGCCGCGCTTTCACCGCGTCGGCCATGCTGAAGATGACGTTGTAATAAGCAGCCGAACCATCAGGCGCGATGTTGCCGGTCAGCGACACGATGCGATGGTTGGGACATTCGATGGCGGGCAGCTGATCGACCGCGGCCTTCAACGTTCGCCCTGTGCCGACCGCCAGCACGATCGGATCCGTCCGCTTCAGCCAGCGTTCGATTTCAGCCGCTGCGGCCTCCGCGATGCCGACGGTCGTCGAGCTGGAGCCCGGGTCGCTCGGCACGACCTCGACATGCTTCAGGTTGAACTTCTTGCGCACGGCATTGGCGAGTTCGAGGCAAGCGGCGATCGGATGGTCGAGTCGCACCTTGATGAGCCGTTCGGCAACGGCGAGTGACACCAGACGCTGTGCCGATTGCCGCGAAATCCCCATGGAAGAGGCAATCTCATCCTGCGTCCGCCCCGCCACGTAATAGAGCCATCCTGCACGCGCCGCGTCATCCAGCCGTCCCGAAGTCTCGGATTTTCTTACCATCAAGTCTCTACCATGCTGAAAGGACCGGCCGTTGCCGACGCGAAGATGCACATTGCGGCAGATCAAACCAGAATTCGGGCAAATGTCGAGTGCATTGAGAAATCGCACAGCCTATTTTGACTTGCCGCGCGGGGGGCCGGATGCCATCTGCTTGTCATCTTTGTCGATCAAGCCTTGCTTGACCGAGGGTTGAACTGCGAGCTAACTGGCAGCGAGGAAAAAACTGTGCGAATTCTGCTGGTTGAAGATGACAGAATGATTGGTGGAGCAGTGCGGGATCACGTCATCGCGGCCAATCATGCTGTCGACTGGGTACAAAACCTCGCAGACGCTGACGCCGCGGCTCGACCTGTCGACTACGGGCTGATCCTTCTCAATCTTCAGCTCCCAGATGGCAGTGGCGTTGAATTTCTTCGCCGCTTTCGCGAAAGAGGCCTGAAGACGCCCGTTATCATCTTGACCGCGCGCGACCAGATTTCGGATCGCATCGATGGACTGAATGCCGGCGCCGACGACTATCTCGTGAAGCCGTTCAATCTGGACGAGTTGGAAGCGCGTATCATGGCGGTCGCGCGCCGCTATGACGCCAATCCGCATCCCGTGCTCCGCATTTCCGATATCGAGATCAACCGGCCCCTGCATCAACTCTCCGTGGCCGGCGAAACGATCATCCTGACGAGCCGCGAATGGGCGGTGCTCGACCTCTTGACCGCCCGCCCAGGCGCGATCGTTCCGAAGGACCGAATCGAGGAAGCGCTCTATGCGTTCGGCTCGGAGATCGAAAGCAACACCGTCGAGGTCTATGTGAGCCGCTTGCGCAAGAAGATCGGCAAGGACAGGATCCGCACGGCACGCGGCATCGGCTACACACTCGGATGAAGATGAGACGCGAACGCAGCATCACCGGCCCACTCATTCTTGCCCTGACGACCGTCATGGTCGTCTTCTGGCTCGCTGCGATCGGCCTCAGCTTTCGCGTGATGCAGCATGAATTCGACGAGATTTTCGACGGCGCCCAGCAGGAGACGACCGAGCGCCTTCTGGCTCTGATCCTCGACGATCTGAACCAGGGTACGAAGATCGATCCGCACAGCATGGCGATGTTCGACGCTGCGGCCAGACGCGAGTATCTGACCTATCAGGTGCGCGACCCCAGCGGCAAGGTGGCGTTGCGCTCGAATGACGCCCCGGTCGAGCCCTTCGATGCACCGCTTCGCACCGGCTTTTACGACACGCCGACAGCTCGAATCTATACCGAGATGACAGCCGACGGCTCTCTGTTCCTGCAAGTGGCTGACCGGTTCAAGAACAGGCGCGAGGCGGTGCGCGAAAGCACCGTGACACTGCTGATCCCTTTGGTGGCGCTCATTCCAGCCAGCATTTTCGCAATCTGGTTCATCGTCGGGCGCGCGCTGCGACCGATCGAGACGCTTCGGCGAGATATCGGGACGAAGGACAGTGGCAACATGGCCGAGGTCGACGGTCGGAACCTGCCGGTCGAACTGCGGCCGATTGCGCGATCGGTCAACCTGCTCCTCGGGCGTCTGCGTGCGGCTCTCGAGGCGGAGCGCGAATTCACCGCCAACAGCGCACACGAACTGAGAACGCCGATCGCCGGCGCGCTTGCGCAGACTCAGCGCCTTGCCGAGGAATTGCCGCCTAGTGCAACGCGAGATCGCGTCCAACAGGTCGAGGCTTCGCTGGTCAATCTCGGCCGTTTGGCAGAAAAGCTCTTGCAGTTGTCACGCGCGGAAGCCGGCATCGGTGGGAGCTCAAATGCGGTCGACCTGCGCCCGGTCCTGGACATGGTCGTCACCGACTTTCAACGCGACAGCCGCACGAATGGCAGGCTTCGATATTCCGCCGCGCCGGACGCAAAGCTCATCCGCAACGCCGACATGGACGCCTTCGGCATTGTCACCCGGAACCTGATCGAGAATGCGTTGCTGCACGGCGATCCGGACCTGCCGGTCAATGTCAGCCTCGAAAGCGGCGGCGTCATCCGCGTCGTCAACGGCGGACCGCTGGTTCGCGAGACCGAGATGGCGGGCCTGAAAAAGCGTTTCAGCCGCGGCAAAACGACAGCGTCCGGTTCCGGGCTCGGACTAGCGATTGCCGACCGCATCGTGTCCCAAATGGGCGGGACGCTGGAATTGTCGTCTCCGGCGACCGGCGCGAAAACCGGCTTCGAGGCGAAAATGACGCTTCCGGCCTAGCCCGGATTTGGCTTGCAAAACCTGCGGAAGGGTGCGAGCAGACGCAGAGGCCATCCAAAGCAGCAGAACCCGAATGATCATCTCTTTCGACATCGGCGGCTCCGCCATCAAGGGCGGTGTGGCGCACTCCGAAACCAACATCACGCCGCTCGGCCGTCGCCCAACCCCCAAGGACGACTTTTCTGCCTTCGTCGGTACGCTGCGCGCCATCATCGCCGAAACCGGCGAGCAGCCGACGCGCCTTGCCTTCTCGATCGCCGGCGTGGTCGATCCGGATACGCAGCGGCTCACCTGCGCCAATATTCCCTGTATCCACGGCCGCAATCTCGCCGCCGACCTCGAAGCCGAACTTGGCCTGCCGGTACTGATTGCAAATGATGCCGACTGCTTCGCCATGGCGGAAGCCGATCTCGGCGCCGGACGCGGTCACCGCATCGTCCTCGGTGCCATTCTCGGAACAGGGGTCGGCGGCGGCGTCGTCGCGGACGGTCGTCTGATCAATGCCGCCGGCGGCTTTGCCGGCGAATGGGGTCATGGACCGGCGCTTGCGTCTCACGCCGGCAATCCGCCGGTCGCGATCCCGGCCTATCCCTGCGGCTGCGGCCAGAAGAGGTGCGTCGATACGGTCGGCGGCGCGCGTGGTCTCGAGCGATTGTACAAGACGCTGCATGACCTCGATCTCTCCAGCCAGGAAATTATCGATGACTGGTTGAAAGGCGAGGCCAAGGCAGCGCGCACCATCGACGTCTTCGTCGATCTCGTCGCCTCACCGCTTGCGCTGACCATCAACATCACGGGCGCGACCATCGTTCCCGTCGGCGGCGGGCTTTCCAACGTCGAACCGCTGCTTGCGGAGCTGGACAAGGCCGTCCGGCAGCGCATCCTGCGCAAATTCGATCGCCCGCTGGTGGTCCGCAGCGAATGCCGCGTCGAGCCCGGCCTGATCGGCGCTGCGCTGCTCGGCTTGAAAGCGGAAGCCGCTCTCGCGGCTAGCTGAAAAGGTGCCGCGCCATGTAGTCGACGAAGACCTGTATCTTCGGGGTCGGGTAGCGATTGGCAGGCCATAGGATGCGAAAAGCGCCGACGTCTGCCAGCTCTTCTTCCATCACGGAGATAAGCCGGCCCGAACGGAGTTGGTCGCGCACAGCAAAGAGTGGCAGGCAGGCAAGCCCGATCCCGCTCTCGGCCATATAGATCAAGGGCTCCAGGGTGCTCGCGATAGAGGATACGGGCAGATCCACCGCATCATCGCTCCGGAATGGCCACCGCTCCAGCTTGCCGCTCGAGGGGTATTTGTGATGGAGGCAAAAGTGACGCCGCAAATCCTGCAATGTCATCGGCACACTCATGCGGGCGAGGTATTCGCTCGAGCCCACAATGCGGTGAGAGAACTTGCCGAGCGTGCGCGTCATCAGACGCGAATCGCTGATCTCGCCGGTTCTAACTACGGCATCGAACCCCTCATCGATCACATCGACAAGGCGATCGGTAAAATCCAGGTCCAGCTCGATCTCGGGATAGGATCGCATGAACGTGGTAATCGTCGGCATGAACAACATGCCTGCCAGCGGTAGACTGACACGAAGCTTTCCACGCGGCACCGCCTTAGTCCTCGCCAGCTCAAGCTCTGCCGCTTCGATCTCGCAGGCGATCCGCCGGCAGCGCTCGAGGAACATCGCTCCCTCGGGCGTCAGGGTGATGCTGCGCGTGCTGCGATGAAAGAGCCGCACTCCCAGCCGATCCTCAAGCCGCGCAATCGCCTTGCCGACAGCCGAGGACGATATACCGAATTGCTGTCCTGTTCTGGCGAAACTGCGGAGTTCGGCGGCCTGTATGAATATTCCGAGCGCACCAAAGTTATCCAAGCATTCCTCCCATTGCGGACAAAACAGTCCGATCTTATCGGAATGTCGTCCCATTTTTCCGCAATCGCTTCAAGGCTATCACGCTCCCGTCGGCCGAAAACTCGGCTTTGCAACCACGGAGACTAGCATGTCCAAAGAATACGCCGCCGGCTTCAATATCGCGCCGGCGCCCACGACCTTCATCGTCAACGTCATTCACGCCCATCCGGGAAAACAGGAAGAGGCTTTCCGGATCATCCAGGACGTCGTTCACTATGTCGCGGAGCGCAAGGAAGGCTTGCTTTGGAGCAACCTTTCGAAAAGCACGGACGGCAAGACCGTCGTCAACATCGAAGCGATCCAGGATGAAGGCAATGTCGGCGAGTTTTTCGCCGATCCGGTTTTTCTTGAGAAATTCCGCATGCTCGACAGCGTCTCGACGAGTGAATTCCACGCCTACACGGTGGATGATCTCGTGCTGCCAAAGCGCGCGAACGCAGAAGGCTGATCTCTAAAAGGAGAAAGGCGCGGCTTTCACCGCGCCTTTTGACTTCACTCGGCAGCGACAGCCGGGGGATGGCGATCATCCACCGCGTCGTCATTGGCGTTCGACCGATCGCTTTCGGCGCCGGCCGCCTTCGGCTCCTTGCCGAAGAACAGCGCGTACGCAGCCGGCAGCACCAGGATCGTCAGTACCGTCGCGACCAGAATGCCGCCCATCATGGCGTAAGCCAACGGACCCCAGAAGACGCCACGCGAGATCGGGATCAGCGCCAGGACAGCCGTCAGCGCGGTCAGCATGATCGGGCGGAAACGTCGGACCGCGGCACCGACGATCGCTTCCTGCCGATGCATCCCCGCCTTGATGTCCTGATCGATCTGGTCGACGAGGATGATCGAGTTGCGGATGATAATGCCGAGCAGCGCGATGACGCCGAGGATAGCGACGAAGCCGAACGGTGCACCCGATATCAGCAGGGCAGCGGCCGCGCCGATGATCCCGAGCGGACCGGTTGCCAGCACGAGCATGTCCTTGCCGAAATGCTGCAGCTGCGCCATCAGCAGGATGACGATAACGACGAGCATGACCGGCGCCTTGGCTGCAATCGAGGCCTGGCTTTCCGCGGAATCTTCCGCGCCACCTTGGATCTCGACTTTGTAGCCGGCCGGCAGGCTGTCGCGCAGCGACTGCATGTCGGCATACATCTTCATGACCACGTCATTGGACTGCACGCCATCCGGTAGCGTTGCGCGGACCGTGATCGTCGGCAGACGGTCGCGCCGCCATTCGATCCCCTGCTCCAGCACCGGCACCACCTTGGCAACCTGCGAAACCGGAACAAAGCCGCCGAAATCCGTCGGCACGTAGACCGAATTGACCGCCGACAGCAGCGAGCGGTTGTCCTCCGGCTCGCGGGCAACGATCGATACCGTCTCCTCGCCATCGCGGAAGTCGTCAAGCGGCGCGCCGGATACGGCTGTCTGCAGCATCTGACGAACGCGTTGCGAGGTGACGCCGAGCGCACGGGCACGGTCCTGATCGATCACCAGCTTCATCGCCGGCACCGGCTCCAGCCAGTCGTCATGGATCGCGCCGAGCAGCGGATTGGCCTGGAACTTTGCCTTTACCTCGTCGGCGATCTTGCGGACTTCCTGGCGATCCGGCCCCATGATGCGCATCTGCACCGGCCAGCCCGTCGGAGGGCCCAGGAACAGACGATCCACCTTGCCGCGGATATCAGGGAAGTCTTCCGCAAGGATGGTCCGCAGCTTCACGATCAGCCGTTCACGCGCCGGCTCGTCGTTTGCCATGACAAGAAGCTGCGCGAAGTTCGGATTGCGAAGCTGCTGGTCGAGCGGCAGGAAGAAGCGCGGTGCGCCTTCGCCGATATAGGTGGCGACGAATTTCTTGTCCGTATCGTCCATGATCTTGGCTTCGAGCGCCTTCGTCTGCGCCTCGACGTCCTTGATGCTGGTGCCTTCGGGCAGCCAGAGGTCGACGAGGATTTCCGGGCGCGACGACTGCGGGAAGAAGTTCTGTGGAATGAACTGGAACGCCCAGAGGCTGGTCGCGAAGGTGACCAATGTCATCGCCACCACGATGATGCGATGACGCACGGCCCAGCCGACGGTTGCGCGAAGGCGTCGGTAGAAGTTCGTATCGAAGGCATCGTGATGCTGGCCCGCATGGTGGCGCTGCTTCAGGATCATGTAGCCGAGCCATGGCGTGAAATAGACCGCCACGAACCACGAGACGACGAGCGCGATGCCAACGACATAGAACAGCGTGCGCACATATTCACCGGCGGTCGAGGCCGCAAAGCCAACCGGGATGAACCCGGCGGTGGTGATCAGCGTACCCGTCAGCATCGGGAAGGCGGTCGAGGAGTAGGCGAAGCTCGCCGCCTCGATCTTGACAAGCCCCTCCTCGAGTTTTCGCTCCATCAATTCGACGACGATCATCGCGTCATCCACGAGCAGGCCGAGCGCGATGATCAGGGCGCCGAGCGAGATGCGCTGCAGGTCGATCCCGAGCTCGTACATGATGGCGAAGGTCGCAGCCAGCACGAGTGGGATAGCGATCGCGATCACGAGACCCGAGCGCCAACCGATGGATAGGAAGGAGACGATGAGCACGATTATCAGGGCTTCGCCGAGCGCATGCATGAACTCGCTGATCGCGTCGGTGACAACGTCGGGCTGGTTGGAAATCTGGTCAACGGCCACGCCGTAGGGCAGCGATTCCTCGAAGCGCTGATAGGTGGCTTCGACATCCTTGCCGACATCGGTCACCTTGAAGCCCTTGGCCATGACAACGCCGACCTGGACGCTCTCGTGACCATTGAAGCGATATTTGCGCTGATAGGGATCTTCGAGGCCGGAATAGACCGTGGCGATATCCCCGAGACGCGTCACCTGATTGCCGGCCTTTATGCGCAGTTCGCGGATATCCTCGGCCTTTGTCACGTCACCTTCGACGGAGATGCGCACCGAACGCGTGCCGGTATCGACCGATCCGGCCGGATCGACGCTGTTCTGCCCCTTGATTGCGTTCTGCAGGTCGAGCACGGTCAGGCCGCGTTCAGCCAGTGCCTTCGAGGAAACGTCAATGTAGATCTTCTCAGGCTGGTCGCCGATGATGACCGCCTTTTCGACGCCAGGCGTCGTCAGCAGCATGTCGCGCGCCTGGATGGCGAATTTCTTCAACTCGGGATAGCTGTAACCATCGCCGCTGATCGAGTGCAGCGTGATGTAGGTATCGCCGAACTCGTCGTTGAAATAGGGACCGAGCAGCCCTTCAGGCAGCTCATTGGAGATGTCGCCGACCTTTTTGCGGACCTGATAGAACGCGTCGGCCACCTGTTCACTGTTGGTATCGCCTTTGACCTGCAGAGTAATAATGGCGCTGCCCGCCCGCGTATAGGATTTGACCCAATCAATGTGGGGGGTTTCCTGCAGCTTACGCTCGATTTTGTTGACGACCTGGTCTTCCATTTCCTGGATGGAGGCGCCCGGCCAGATGGCCTGCACGACCATAACGCGGAAGGTGAAATCCGGATCTTCCTTCTGGCCCATGCGCATCAAGCCGAGCACACCGGTGATAAGGATCAAGCCGAATAGGAAGCGCGCGATGCTCGGGTGGCCAATCGCCCAGCGCGACAGGTTGAAGGGACGCTTCTCGGCGGTCGAGTTGTCCATGATCGTATCCTCTCCTGGCCGGTCTCTAGCGAATGATGTCGCCGGTTTCGGCTTGCGCCGACTGCTGTTCCGGCAGCTTGATCTTGAGGTTCTCGGTCATGAACTGCGTGCCGGCCGCGACGACGAGATCGCCAGTTTTCAGGCCGTCTGCGACATGGACGCCGCCGCCGGTGAATTCCGCAACCTTGACCTCGCGGGCATGGACGGTCGACGCATTGCGGTCGACGACCCATACGATCTTCTTGCCGTCCCTCTCGGCAAGCGCACTGAGCGGAATGGCAACGTTGGTCTCGGCATTGCCGATGGCGGCCTCGATCGTCGCCGTCATGCCGAGCAGCACGCGATCGTCGGTCGGAAGGCTGACGCGAACTGCGAAGGTCCGCGACTGTGCATCGGCGCTGCCGGAAACCTCACGCACCTTGCCGTCGAGCACCAGCTTACTGTCGGACCAGAAGCTGGCCTTGACCGTCTTGCCCGGCTTGAACTGCGCAATATCGTTTTCCGGAACGGCGATCTGCACTTCCTTCTCGCCATCGAGCGCGACGGTAACGACAGGCGTCCCCGCAGCAACAACGGCGCCGGTGTCGGCGCTGATCGACGTCACGATGCCGTTCCGGTCCGCCTTCAGTTCGGTGTAGGCGACCTGGTTCTTTGCCTGATCGAGCGACGAAGCTGCGGCATCCCGTGTCGAAACGGCTTGATCGTAGCTGAGGGCAGCCTGCTCCGTCTGCGATTTTGCCGTGACGCTCTTGTCGAAGAGCTGCTGGGCGCGCTTGTTGGCAAGGTCTGCGGTTCCCACACCCTTTTCGGCAGCGGCAAGGTTTGCCTCGGCGGTCTTGACCGCCAACTCATAGTCGGTCGGATCGATTTCCGCGAGCAAGTCACCCGGCTTGACGCGATCGCCGATGTTGACGCGACGGTCGGTGATCTTCCCGGCAACGCGGAAGCCAAGGTTCATCTCGACGCGGGCCTTCACCGCACCGGAGTAATCGAGCGAGCGCGTATCGCCAGCCTCAGCGATCTCGACCACCTTGACCGGCCGGATGATCTCCTTCGTCTCTGTTTTCTTCTCCTCGCTGCAGCCGGATACGGCGAGCGCAACGGCGCCAAGAAGCGCGAGGCTGGCAAAGGACGGCAACTGTACTGTCTTCAGCGAAATCATCTTTCGCACTCCTGAAATAGCTTGTCGGTTGATCTGCGGCTTTGGCCGCCTGTTATTTTTTCAGCGCCCTGATCGAGAATTCGACCAGTTCATCGACGGTGGCGCGGTTGGTCTTGGCAAGGCACTGCGCCACCATCTGCGGATGACAGAGACTGATGGTTGCAGCCCCGAAACAGCGGGACGCGACATCCGCATCCTGCTTGGCAAACTCGCCGGCTGCGATCCCTTCGCGGATCACATCGGCGATCAATTCGTGAATGCTGTCGACGTGTTTTTCGATGACGTGCCAATCGCGCTCAATGGCAACGATAACCATCTCATGCACTTTTTCCTGGTCGAGCATGGTCTCGACCGTCATCTGGTACTGGCCCTCGACGAAGCGGCGCAGCCGATCGGAAGCGCTGATTGGCAAATGGCAGGCGTCGTAGGCCATCTGGTAGCTAACATTCATCATCCGGCCGCAGATCGCCTGATGGATCTCCACCTTCGATGCAAAAAAGCGATAGACGTTGGCCGGCGACATACCGAGATCGCGAGCGATGTCGGCAACCGTTGTCTTTGAATATCCGTAGTGACGGAAAAGCCGCTCGGCAGCGTCGAGAATGCGCGTCACATTCTCCTGACGGGCTAGTTCGATCGTGTTTTCCGCAGCATCGCTGATCAATTCAAACACCTCGCTTACGACTGACGATTTTCGAATTTCGTCAGCCGTAAAATATCAATCGTAATCTGTCAACATTTTCTCGCTTGTGCCACGCGGTCCCGACGCTGCCTTAACTGCTGCGGTCAGCAAGTTGGGTCGGAATTCGGGATGATGTGGGAAGCGTCAAGGCGCAAGACATCGCTCCGCCAGCCTAAGCTGCAGGGCATAGCGCCGCGATAAAATGGAACTTAAAAGACCAGGCAGACGATAGGTGCCGGCATCAATGCCCGGCACTCGGTCTTACCTGATCGCTCAGGCGAGCTTGACGTCCAACGAGATCGGAACAGCCGAGAGCGCCTTCGACACCGGGCATCCAGCTTTGGCCTTGTTGGCGAGTTCGATGAATGTCCTTTCATCGGTGTTCGGAACGGTGCCGGTCAGCGTAAGATGGATCGCCGTGATGGCGAAACCACTCTCCACGCTCTCAAGCGTCACCTTTGCCGTCGTTTCCATATCGGTCGCCCTGAGGCCCGCCTCTTCCAGGATAAGCGAGAGGGCCATCGTGAAGCAGC
>Ga0123342_1008437_pt1 | contig 12968 bp, 5 predicted proteins | sample Turbeawhitnodule_FD_89960 | JGI IMG/M metagenome (GOLD analysis project Ga0123342, IMG submission 89960) | Root nodule microbial communities of legume samples collected from Mexico - Turtle bean Mexico white nodule | ecosystem: Host-associated > Plants > Roots > Nodule | place: Mexico: Nepantla...
ATAAGTTGAGAGGATTAAACTTCTCAACTGACCCCACCAAGATTGATAATTAAATCCTAGGGAAAACAGAGAACAAAGGATATTTAGAGTAAAAATGAACTTACTCTGTTTGAAAATCTGATCAGGTAGAAATGTTCCTTAACTCCTCTGCTACAGCGTGGTATGATCAGATTCTAAAATAGATGAAGATTGGAAGAGAAATTAAGAGAGAGGGAGAGAAGAGAATTGAAGAGAGAGAAGAAAAAATGGTACTGTGGTGTGAAGAAGAATGTGAGGCACCACGCTGTTTCTGTTTCTTTAAAAAGTGTGGTTACATCAATTATAATTATCACCTCGTGTTATTACTTAATTAAGGATAGAAATTTTAAAAGTTTAACGTGGATTAAAATTTCGATTAGAAACTAATTATTTAAAAAAAAAAAGTTTACATCAATTAAAATTTAGAATAGAAACTAAAAACACTTAAAAGATTTAAGGATACAAAAACAAATCGTAAATGTGGCCCAATAATATGTGCCCCACCACACCACATTCTAATTCTTTATCTCTTATTTTAATTATTTTTAAAAAATAAATATTAAATTCATAATTAATTAAAGAGTGGGACCAGATTTACTACAACATCACACATACACAAAAGTATCTTAAAAAACAATGTTGTAGAAAACAGTTATGATTTGCTAAAGGCTGATTCTTCCTGCACCTTCATACCTTCTTCTCTCCCCTCCATAGATTTTCGTATTTTCAAAACTGTCCCTCTATAATATTCTGGATTACATAATCTGGAAGTCATTTTTCAAATTTGTAATTAGCTTCCAGATTATATAATCCGGAAGTTTTTTTTCAGATGCATGATTACTTTCCGGATTATATAATCTGGAAGTCTTTTTTAACTTCTGGATTATGTAATCCGAAAGTCTTTTTTCAAATGCATTTCCGGATTACATAATCTGGAAGTAATTCTATGGGGGTGGCACAAGAAGGATAAAAATGTATTTTCATGTTGTGTATGGAGGTGCCAGAAGAAGATATGGAGGTGCAGGAAGAAACAGTCTTTGCTAAACAGCCATAGCTTGACATAAGTGGCCCAAATTAGAGAGAACAAATGAGTCCAAATAAGCCCAAAGAGGACATTCCACAAACGAGTTCAAATAAGAGTGTTGACTGCTTCTTCCTCTACCTCCATATCTTCTTGTGTCACCCCATACAAATTATGAAAATACACTTTTATCATTCTTGCGTCACCCTTATAGATTTGTAACAATTTAAAAAAATTATATATATTTTGGATTGTATAATTTGGAAGTTAATTTTAGATTCGGAAATAGCTTTCAGATTATGTAATCCGGAAGCTGATCTCATATTAGAAAAGACTTCTAGATTATGAAATCAAAAAACTAATCACGCATCTGAAAAAAAACTTTCGGATTATATTATCCAGAAACTAATTTCATATTAGAAAAGACTTTCGGATTATGTAATCCAGAAACTAATAACTCATTTGAAAAAAGACTTCCGGATTACATAATCCAGAAGCTAATTATGAATTTGAAAAATGACTTTCAGATTACGTACTCTAAAGTATTACAGAAGAGCATTTTTGGAATACAAAAAATTATGGGGATGACAGTAGGATGTATAGAGGTGCAGATTGATTGTACCAATTCAATGTCTTAGTGTGTTTCATGTATTAAAAGTTTGTTTCTATAATGAGAATGTAATATTTTTTAGAGAATTTTTTTTTTATACCCTGAACAATAAAAAAAACACACATTTAATATTTTTATAATAATATAATAATATTTTTAATTAAAAAATAGAATAAAAATGAATAAAATATTAATTTATCAAGGTGTGAAGTGTATGTTTTTATTGTTCACGGTGTTAATATATCAACACCCTAATTTTTAATATCTATGACAAGATTTGAAAAATAAATTTGAGAATTGTATATTTAAAAAAACATGTCCATATTATTGTATTTGTTAAATTTTTATTTCCATGAAAAGAGGTTATGTGAAACCGTGAATTAATTATTATCTCCATTATAAGCACCTCTCAACACCACTAAATCTTTTAAGACATTTTGACGACCTTCAAACGAAGGTTTAGTTCACCTCTACCAGAATATCAAGACGTTTATCATTCATTTTCATCCAAACTTGTAATATGTTTAATAAAATGTTTGTTTCTTTGGATAAAAAAATTTCAGAGTGGAAAATCAATAAATAACTGGAGATAGAAATTGTGAGTAACATTGTTTCTTCATTTGTTATGTTTTTAACAATATAGAGTTATCAGATTTTAGATAATTTAATCTGAAAAAAAATTGTAATTTATGTTAAATTTGATATGTACTATCATCTCAATATGACTTGATTGAAAGATTAGATGTGTCACAATAAAGTGAGTTTATTCCTTTCACAAACAAAATTTGAAGACGCAAACAAAGGAAATGTGACAACAAAAGTAGAATACATTTATTTCACAACTAAACATTGATCAAATCTCAAATACAATATGGTCTGATAAGATTCTTGATTTACATTGAAATTGAATAAAAACAAGTGCATGGAACATTCTCCACTCATTTATTCTGCTACAATTCTCATGACTTCTTTTTCCCCTTTGTATTAAGACCACCTCACAAGCCATTCAAGCTTTCCTATAATACAAAAGTTTGAGGCAAATGCCAAATATCATTCCACATCCATACCCTATAACCACTGGTTCCCATCCAAATCCAAACCTCTCTTCTCCCCAAAAGCTCAGAGAATATGGAGAATTTTGTTTAGTGTTGTTGCAATTCGTTGACAATGGGAACCCACATAATCCCAAGTTTCCTAGGTAGGAGTCGTTTGAAAAAGTGTCAAACTGTTTTCCTTTAGGTATTTCTCCCACAAGCTGGTTATTGGAAAGATTAAGGACTTCAAGAAAGTTCAAATTGGTTAATTCTGTTGGAATACTACCGGTGAACATATTTGAAGAGATATCCAATGATTCTAAGTTTGTCAAATATCCAATAGATTTGGGAATAAGACCACTTAATCTGTTATGGGAAAAGTTGAGTCCTCTAAGAGAGTGAAGCTCTCCAATTACATATGGAATTTGTCCTTCAAATTTGTTTTGGGATAAATCAATGGTTACAAAGTTTCTTGGAATTTTGTTGAGTGTCATACTTATCGCTTTTGTAGTTACAGTTACATGTCCAACTGTAGCACTTTGGGACCCATTAAGTGACACAAATGCAATGTCCTCATATAGCTCACTCTCTTTATATGGAAAGACATTCTTCATGGCTTCGAAATTTTGTATATAGCTTTTTGGTATTGGACCATTGAAATAGTTGGATGAGATATCAAAAATAACTAAACTTGAAAACTCATGCTTTGTCTTTAAATCTGCAATGGGACCGTACAATTTGTTGGCTCGTAATACCAATACTATCAACATTGGTAGAGTTTGAAGCCAATGAGGAAATTTATCCTCAATTTGATTGTTGTCAAGATTCAAGATATTCAATATTGTGCAATTGGACAAAGATTTTGGCAAAGGACCTTCCAATTGGTTATCATTAACATTAAAATAAACGAGATCACTTTTCTCTGAGAAGTTATTTGGTAAGGTTCCATTTAGCTTGTTCCTTTCTAGATCCAAAATATAAAGGCCCCACAAGTTTGCAAAAATGCATGGTGGAATGACGCCTGTCAACTTATTGTGAGACAAGATGAGAGCTTGAAGCCTACTTACATTACAAATTGAGGAAGACACGTCGCTAGTGAGTAAATTGAAACTAATGTCAAGGAACTTGAGGTTGTAGTTCCTTGAGAATTGATTCATTGGAGTTGTCAACAAGTTGTGGGATAGGTTCAAAATTTGTAATGAACCCATTTCATGTAACCATTTGGGCACTGTTCCATTCAATTTGTTGTCAGATAGATCAAGCTCTATCAACATTGGGATTTTTCCTAAAAAATTTGGAAATTCAGTTAAACCCACAGAAGATAAATACAATATCTCTAAGAGAGGAGCATTGGTGAAGATTGTATAGTTCTGAAGACCACTAAAGTTGTTTGATGATAGACATAAGAGAGTTAGGTTTACAAGGGTGAAGACTGATTGTGGAATATTATCATGTAACTTGTTGTAGCACAAATATAGAGACTCCAAGGATTGAGATGAGATTGAAGGTATATGGCCTGTGAATTGATTCTCTGATAGATTCAGTTCTTGCAAAAATGGCAAAGATAAACACCAAGTAGGAATTGTCCCATTTAGTAAGTTGTCATTGAAGGATAATCGAGTTAGGTTTGAAAGCCCTGTTATTTTGTTGGGCAGGGGGCCCACAAATCTATTCTCTGAAAGATCTAAGATAACGAGATGTTGAAGATTTGAAAGTGAGGATGTAATTTGGCCATTAAATTTATTTTGTGAAAGATCCAAGTGAATAAGATGTTGAAGATTTGAAAGTGAGGATGGAATTTGGCCACTAAATTGATTCATTGAGAGATCCAAGAATAGGAGATGTCTAAGATTTGAAAGTGTTGATGGTAACTCACCTCCTATAGTGTTAGCACTCAAATGTAATTCTTGAAATTTGTTTGATTGGGGAAAGACATTCGGGATTTGACCACTAAATTGATTGAATCTAAGATCCAAAAAACATAGATGTGGAAGGGTTAAGAGTGAGGATGTGATTGAATCATTGAGATAGTTATGTGAGAGATCAATTGAAGTAAGAAGTGTGAAGTTGGAGAAAGAGGCAGGGATTGTCCCCTCCAACATGTTCCATGAAAGATCCAATATAGTGAGAGAAGCAGCACTGCAACTCAAGTTCGGAAACTGCTCAACACTATTCGCTGACAAGCATAAGTGTTTAAGTTTTGGTAAACATAAGATGTCAGTTTTCAAGTTTTTCCGAACTCTGGTGTATTTAAGAGAAAGATTAACTAAAGAGGTAGATAGATTGAGTGGTCTCATCGAAATAAAAGTCAGATCTACATAATCCAAAATAAGCTCCCTTAAAATGGTTGCATTTTGGAGGAACTTCTCCCAACTGTTTTCTGTCCACGTTAACCGAGTATTAGAGAGATCAAGTGATTCTAATTTGGAAAGTTGTGAGATTTGGGAAGGAATTTCACCTTCAAGAAATGTATTACCAGACAGATTGAGGTGTGTGAGGCTCACAAACCCACCAAAAGGAAATTATAATCGATAGTTGGAAAAGTAATTGAAAGCAAGATTAAGTGATTGAAGATGAGAAAGACGGAAAAGAGAAGTGTTTGGATGGAGTTCACCTGTAAGACCACTGCAGGCAAGATCAAGGCCTATGACGTGACCAGAGATGACAAGTAACCCCAGACCAAGAGCAACAATCTGTCCCATTTATCCATGTTGCGGTCTTTGGAACAACATTCTCACAAATAGAATCATAATAGTTATGAGCATAAATGATAGAATAAGTGAGAGAGTTATTGAATTGGAGCAAGGCAATTTTGTCCTGATTATGACATAAGGAATGGGAGAATGAGAAGGGAAAGAGGAACAAATTGCAACATAGAAGAACCAACCACCCCACCCATGACTCCATTTGAAAGTGTGTTTAAGTAAAAGTGTTTGGTGTGATTTACTTAAATGAATGAAAGATGAAGATTTATAGCCAAAATAAAATAGGATATCAAGATGAACACGGCATCTTTCAGCTTCTAATCTTTTCATTTGTTCCAAATTCCAAATTGATTTGGAGTGATTGCCTTCAAAGACGGGGCACATGGGTTGATTTTCATCTTCAAATGTATTATACTTTTCCACCAAAATGGATTTAGTTGAGTTTAGTTTTCCAACTACGAACAATTATTCCAATACCACATCTCATTTTTATCAAATATTTTTTTATTTGTTAACTAATTATTATCCAAAAAATAAACCCATGTTGCTTCCCTCTTGATATATATTCCGATAAAGCAAATTCGGAAAAGATTATTATGTTTCAAAAATAAATTCGAAAACTCATTCTAAAAAATGAATTTTATAATATATTTATTTAGGGGAATTTGACATAGAAATTTAGGTGCATGTTCAAATTTTATCATATAGAAAGTAATTGTTATAAGTGAGTTAGGTTTGCAAGCCTAAAAATTATTCTGGACCGTGTAGCTTGATGAAGCCCAAACATAGTCTCTCTAACAAATATGGGTTGTTTTTCTTGCACATCCATAACTTTTTTTTGACATCCCATACATCAATAAAAAAAACCATTTTATCTTTAAAAAAATACATTTTAGATTCCACAATTCAAAAATATATATTTTATATTTATCTTTAAAAAATATATTAAAATTCTATAATTTAAAAATAACTTTTAAATTTTACAGTTCAGAATATTTAATTTCAGACAGAATATGAAAGGTATTTATTCTAGACAGAATATAATGAGATTGCACTAACATTACAAGAAAATCATGAAATAAAAACCATTTTTTAGATACAAAAAATAATTAGTTTTTATAATGACTAAACTAGATACTATTTTAAAAAAAATTAGTTTCTAAATTAATTCTATTATTATTAAATTATTTTTAAATTGGTGTCTAATTAGTAATCAAAGTTTTTGCTACCAATTATTTAGACCACAGTTTAAAAACCATTTAACATTAACAGAAATTAATTTAAAAACAAAAATTTGTTTAATCTCTAAAACTGTTTCTAGTTTAGTCATTATAACAACTAATTATTTTCATTCTCTAAAAATTAAATTTTATTTTATAATTTTCTTATAGGATAACAAAGACATTATTATTTGACTCAACACAAATATTATGTTTTACATTCCCTCAACTTCAACATCAAAATCTATTGTTGTTTTATATTTACTTGGAATCATTTTCTGCATTTCTTTGATTTTTCAACCACACATTTTTTAAGATTAAGTTAAATAATAATTTTACTCATAATGCACTATCTCATTTTCCATTTGGCTCTTGCATTAAAATAATTATTGGGACGCAAATTCCCATCATATTCTATTGTCACATAAAATTAAAAAAAGTTACAGGTCATTGATTTAAATTAAAATATTTTATGAACACAACCCATTTCAAATTAAGAACAAGCATACATTCATTTTCATAAATTACACTTTTTCATGGCTCAACTTTGAGGCACCAAAAAGGTTTAACCTAACTAAACCCTTTTCCCAAATAAAAAGTTAATATTTCCAGTACTTTATATATGGGGTGACAATAGAATTCAGAAAGTGATGCAACATACACTTTCTATTTTTTAAGGAATAAATAAATAACCTTTATCTTTTCATAGCCACTGCCATAAGAATACAGAGGGACCCTGCCAGCTATGCTATGTGTAAGTCACAACTCTTGCATTATTATTTTTATATATACATATACATATATATTATTTATTAATTTTAATAATAATGACTGCATTATTAGTTAGAATATTAAAAGCATGATTAATATTAAATAATCATCTTAAATACTATAATGAGGCATTTTATTATTTAAAAACAGAACAAAAAATGTAGTAGCAGTTCTGTAAAAAAAAATAATGGATATAGTATTATCTTGTCATGTTTCCTTGCATGAAAAACCTTTTTATATAGTAAATACAGTGAATAAATATTAAAGATTGCAAAAAAACTTAAAATTAAAATATTATGCGACTCTTAAAAAACACATAATTACATTATCATTCAAGTGTGTTGTCAAGTGGGTATATTTTATTAGAGAGGTGTCCAAATATTATTTTTCCAAAGAAAATTTGGAGAAAAGTATGAATGAGAACAACCTCAAATAGTTTAGTATAAGGTTTTTTGAAATGGTCTTGGTCTGAGAAACGGTTTTGAAGCTTGAGATGTTGTCACTGCAAGACAATGATCTGTTGTATTAAGAAGACAAAGTGAGAGAATTTAATGTATGAGAGTGGGGCCAGAACATCGTCGTAATTCAAATTCATGAACACAAAGCTCGCTGTCATGCACATTTATGAGAAACTTCTATTCACTTTTGTTTTTCTCTATTAATGAATCAAAATCAAAATTGTTGTTTTATGAAATGAATACACCAGTCAAATCTCTCCATAGTATAAAAATAAAGCCTTGGTCTTTTATTATTCATACATACAGTGTTATAGTTCGAATTCGATTTTGTGCATGGTTATCGATATTCGTATTTAAAGATATTAACGTTATATCTCTTTCTGATATAAAAAATAAAGTCTTGATTTTTTATTATTTGTTTTTACAAGACCTAAACCTAAATTTTGCATAACACTTTTTCTTGTTGCGATCTTCTTGTTTTTCTGATCTTTCGGTTAGGTTTTTTTCGGTTGGATCTTCTTTGGTCTGGACACGATGGGGAGAGTACCTGCGAAGACACTTTGACGATCAAGTGAGTCTGAGAGCTAGGTACTAGAAGAGTAGGGAGTGAATAGTTACCTTGGGCGTTGTGCCTCTTCTGCTATTTATACTGCTCTAGATGGGCTATGGCTGTTGTGGGCCTGCTTTAGGGTCCAAACGAAAGCCCAATTGTATCTTAGCCGTGTTTATCACCTAAGTTGGCTTGTTTATAGCTAATTATGTGTTTAGCTTTACATCTTGTCGTCTAGTCGGCTTTGTCGTCTGGTCGGCCTTTCAGCCATCCAAAAGTACATTATTCATATATATATATATATATATATATATATATATATATATATATATATATATAGTGTTGTAGGTCGAATATGATTTTGTGCATAAATGGACATCTATTGATGCTCGTATTTAAATAGATTAATATCATATCTACAAATCGAGGGATCTGAATAATCAACCTTAAATATGAGACAATAATTATTACTGAATTAGATCAATAACAATGTCAGATACAAAAAAGATAGGGTATAAAATTTAGTATATATATCAGAGAATACGCAAGAAGGAAAACATATAACTCACTAAACTAAGAGTACATTAATTCTTAACTAGTTTAAATGTTAGGTTGAGATCACCAAAATTCTTATCCCAAAAAATATTTATTTTATATATTCAACATAGTCTTACATCACTTATGAACTGAATTTAAAATAATATTTATATATTTTTTTCTTAACTCGCCAAGTGAACCGTGGCAATACTTTCAAATATATGATTCAATGTGTATTTAGCCTAATATTTCAATAGACTTGAACATTTATTTAAACATTTAAACTAGTGATTTGTTTATAATTTTTTTAATAAAAAATACTAATATAAACAGTTAAAATAATAGGTTAATGATAAATAATTTAGACTTTATTAGCAAGAGAAGAGATGACATCTGGAACTTCCACAGTGTTGTTGAGGCCAAGACTATTTCAAACCACCTTATATACTTTATTATTTCAGGTTCTCTCATTCCAATTTTTTCTCTTGGAAAAACACCTTATATATATACTTAAATTATTTGAGGTCGGTTTCACTCATACCTTTCTCTCTTCCAAATTTTTATATGATTTTTTTAAAGTTGAGTGAAAAAACTTTGTAAAATCATGGGAATGAAGAGACTAAACTATACAATAAAACATAAAATTAAATGAGAATTAATATACTAACAAAATTAGCTGAAAATATAGAATCTTAATTTTTTTCTTTTATTTTTTATAACAGATAAGAATGTATGAGTACAACTCTCTTTAAATGAGGCGAACAACCAAGAAAATTAGCTTCTAAAAAAACATACCTACTCAATGTCAGTGTTAATTATTTTACCAATTATAAACGTCATTAATTTATGTTTATGAATTAATAATAGCATTAAAAGTGGAGCAACCATAACTTTGAAGAAGAAGAAAAAAAAAAAAGAAAACCTCCATCCATTGACTTCCTCATTCATCTCTCAATGGATTAGATTAATTATGAAAATCTTTTATAGATCATTGGATGTTTCGGATTTAGATTTTTAATGCATATTTAGTATTATAATTAATAATTAGTTATTAAAGTAGCAGTAGTAAAAAGAAAACATAGAGAAGGAGACTTTTACATCCTATATATATTACTATACACATGGATTATATTTTTCATGCTTTAAAAAAATTTGTTACTTATTTATATAATCATAATAAAAATTTATATAATAAATTTAAACTTTTAGAAAACTAATTTTTTTTTTTTTAAATTGTGCTACAAACGTGTTAGAATGTAGTACAGATACTGACACGAAAACAGAGATACGTAAAATCTCTAAAATGTAAGACACGAGAACACAAATCTATATATTATATAATTATGAATTATATAAATTGACAATAAAGATTTATATGTACAAGTATGTTTCAGATTATTTTTTGGAGCGGAAAGATGTTTTTCATGACTGGTTCACAATGATTTATTTCCTAGTTTTATAATCATAATAACAATTTATACAATAAAGTTTGAATTTTGAGAAAGTTAATGTATTTTTTCTTTTTAAAATTGTGTTAGAACCATACTAAAATTGTCAGAAATCTAACAAATATTTTTTGAATTGAATACTTCACGGATACGTGTCTTATAAGTGTCATACGAGTGTTGGTGTCCGACACGAGTATCGGACACCGACACGCTATTTAAGAGGAATGTTCGAGCTTCATAGATTACAATTGTTAAAATTTCAATAAATATTTTTTAAATTGAATATTTAACCAATACATTTGATATTTAATACGTGTATCCGACACAGACACATCATTTAAGAAACGTACGTAAGAGTTTGTCCAAATTTATTAAACTTATCAAATTATCCAATTAAACTTTTTATAATGTATAAATAATAAAAATTTAACCTTATAAACTAAAAATAAGTAAAAATCTAACATTATAATTTTTGAAATTGAGTTACACTTCTTTGACAAGACTTGTTATTCCTTCTTTCATAATATCAAAGCCGTTTACTCAAATCGCAGTCACAATTCACGGTCGCACGTTGTCCTCCCACGGTGGACACCACTTACTCACGCACAACCTCGCCGTTTTGCGCGTTTTTCCAATCCACTCCCTTCGCCCAACCACCATGCGCCACGTGTCCACTGCCAGAGTTTTGACAACCACATTGTGGACCCCACGCCGCACCACCTGCTACATCAGTCAAAACCACTTTCCCCAGCTTTTTCCTTTTATTTTATTTCACACAGCAATATTAAATTTAATTAAATAATAACATATAAATATGAATCCACAATATATAACCGCAAGAAAAATACCAAAACGCCATTACCATTTTGGAAAAGCTCAGCTTCTGAGTTAAGACCGCACTGTCACACACACACACAAACACTAACTCTCTTCTCTTTCATTTTTTTGAGGTGGTTGGGTTCTTCAGTTCCAACGTTGCCGAGATGTGGAATCCACGCGCTCTCTCTGCTCCACTCGCGGCGCTTCTTCTTCTTCTTCACGCTCTTATTGCTATCGCCTCTGCTCAGAGATCTGCCTGGAAAACACTCAACGGTAAGAAATTTCTCACTCATTCTTCTAATGTATTTTCTCTTACTTCGATCTCTGCTTCTCATTCTGTTTTCTCAACCTGTATTGACTAACTTACTACCAAGTGTAGGATCTGTGCGTTTCTTTTCTCCCAACTTTCATTGCTTTGTTTCAGCTGAGGTCGGATTTGGATAAATAGCCAAGCCGTGCTCTGTGTTGGCTTGTCGATAATTGATGCACTGCTTCTAAATAGTTTTGCGTTTCTCGAGCTTGTTAACAATTGTTAGCGAAGGTTTTGGCTGAATGAATTTTTTGTCGATTCACCACCGTAGAATTATGGTTCTGTTATATACTCGTTTTTGGCCACATCATGAGTAGCTGATGTGGAATTTGTGCAATTCCTTAAACGAGCGAACATGTCCGGTTTTAAGACATCTGCCAGTGGCGGATAATGGTCTAAGGTTGACTTGATAAACTTACCAGAAATTGTTGATATAAGTTTTGAAACTGTTTTAGAATTTGGATTTAGGCTTAACTCAACCGAATAATCTCTTCTAGCTGTATCAAGCACTTGTGAAAGTGGGATTTTCAGCATTAATAATTTTTTGCATGCAATCTTGAGGTTGTCGATGTAATGTCAAAGGTTGTTGTCACTTTTTTCACTGTGCAAGGTGTTTTGAAACTTACTTGTGTTTTTGTTTCGCAGGTGGTCCGCCGTTGGTTGTGGCGCGTGGTGGGTTTTCAGGGATTTTTCCTGATTCCAGTTTTAGTGCCTATAGTTTGGCAGTAATAACGACTGGGCCGGATGTGTATGTATCGTGTGATGTGCAGTTAACAAAAGATGGAGTTGGGATTTGCCTACCAGACATAAACCTTGAAAATTCTACTTACATTTCCTCCACATACCCAAATGAAACCAAAAGTTACTTGGTTAATGGAGTACCCATCAGGGGCTATTTTTCTCTGGATTACACCATGAAGCAGCTAAGCGATGTCTTATGTGAGTTTGATTTATTTAAAGCACGTAGTTTTATTTGATGGACTAAGACATTCTTTTCTACAGTGAATATGTGTTGCTGGTGTGAGGTCTAGCATCTAATGCAGGATCTTTTTTAACTTCTCTCTCCCAGTTTGCGAATGAGCTTTGATGTTGTTGTTTTACATAGTTCCTCACTGTTTTCTGTTTCTGGACAGTAACTCAGGGAGTATATTCTCGAACCAACCGGTTTGATGGCGTTGGTTTTCAAATTCTTACTGTTGATGATTTGGTTACACTTAATCAAAAACCAAAAGGAATATGGTTGAATATTCAGGTAAATGGAATGAACGCATAATACATTCTCATGATACAGTCTCCTTGTTTCTTTCAAAACTAACTCTTGTTTTCTCTGATATTTTAAAGCATGATACATTCTACGCACAGCACAATTTGAGCATGAGAAGCTTTGTGATTTCAGCTTCTAAAAGAATAGTTTTCAGTTATATCTCTTCACCGGAGGTTAATTTTCTGAGAGGTATATCTTCACGC
>Ga0123342_1008438_pt1 | contig 12968 bp, 11 predicted proteins | sample Turbeawhitnodule_FD_89960 | JGI IMG/M metagenome (GOLD analysis project Ga0123342, IMG submission 89960) | Root nodule microbial communities of legume samples collected from Mexico - Turtle bean Mexico white nodule | ecosystem: Host-associated > Plants > Roots > Nodule | place: Mexico: Nepantla...
AAAAAATGAAGCCTATTATTTGAGAGTTTGTAGACTTCTTTATCTTTAGGCTTGATCTTCTCTTTGACTTCTTTTAATTTGTGAGAAGACTAGAAGGAAGAACTTCAAATGTGTAGGTGAAAACCCTCTTCCTTCCTTAATAAAATCCTCTCCTATTGGATATCCATCACTCCCTCTTGTGTGGGAACGCCAAAGTTGAGAACAAAACAGTTGCCAGTTAAAATCCTCCCCTGCCTCTATGCGGCAAGGGCGAGGTCAGAAAGAAGGACCTCTTCCTTGTATTGTAAGGCAAGGCTAGTATGGGTTCTAGTTACATGTCTCCTTATCCTTGTATGGGAAGGTCGAGTTCAACTAAATGAAGATATCCCTTGCCTTGTAAGGCAAGGTCGAGAACAGCATGGTTCCCAGTCAAAGGTCTCCCTTGTCTTGTAAGACGAGATTAAGAGTGGCGCGGTACCTAGTTAAAGATTTCCCTTGCCCTATGAGCCAAGGTCGAGAGCGACATCTCCCTTACCCTCATTTGGAAAAGGTTAGGGCGAAAAGCAAGCCAAGGCCCCAAAGCGTTGTTAGACTAAGCAAGCCAGACAAAGCAGTTAATAATGAGAAAGGAACAACTTAAGAATGAAGCAAATTTCACAGATAGAAAGATATACATACAAGTTGTTGAAAGTGATCGTTAAAAAGTTAGGTTACAATGAAAAGGGAGTTACTCTTGGGCGTCAACCAGTTGCCCATCAACAATTCTCTTGGTTAAACCGGTCTGAGATAGGTCCACCCCAGGATGCACGCAGGCAACCTGGGCCATGGCATCCTCAAACTCAGCACCGTATGCCCCAGCAACGTCGTTGTCGAGCTCATCCTTCATCTGACTGAAGAGTTCATCCTTGCGGATTAGCTCTCCCTCCAGTTGGCCAAGACGCACCTCCTGCTGGGTCGCCTTTTCTTCCAGCCTGGCCATCTTGGCCCGCGTCTCCTCCGCATTCTCCTGCAATGAGATCACCTCGTTTCGAAGAGGCAGGAGCTTCGCATGAGCACTTAGGGCTTCCTAAGACTTCTTGAATAGGAGCCTCTTGGTCTCATTGTCAGTTTGGCGAAGATCTTCCAACTCCAGGTACAGAGCGGTCTCGCGCTGAGTGAGCTGTTTGATTTGGAGTGCGTCTCAACTTGCTGCCTCCCTTAGCTCCTGCATCTCAGCCTGCAATTCTTGTACTTTGGCCGAGGCACAGATGGATGCGATAAGGAAGGCTCCAAGACCTCTGGTGGCATGCCCTCGCAAGGGGTCCTCACCCTGGCTATCCACTTCCCCGTTAGTTCAATAGCAAGAGGCGCGCTAGAATCGCCTCAAGGAGCACTCCCCCCCCGCCTTCGTGTATCACCAAGTGACGAGGAGAAGAGGCGCTTAGGGGCTTCTCTCTGAAGGAGGGGGCGCAACCATCTGAGGCAGAGAGCACTGGGACTGCGACATCGGTGCCCCTTTTCTTTTTGAAAACGAGGCTAGAGCAGGTGTCCTCGTCCTGGGAGGCAGCAACTTCAACCACACCCTTCTGCCTAAGGTCTGCAAGGGCTAAAGTAGAAGGGCTTGGGGCAGGAGTAGGCGCAGGAGGAGCATGAACAAGGGTCGCAACGTTGGCACTGGAGGGGCTAACACCAACTTTAAGTTTGGAGACTGCCTCAGCAAGCATCCTCCTCTTCTTCGCGTTTAGTACCATGCCTACACAAGAAAAACAACAATGCATAAGAAATAAATCAACACAGTATGAAAATAGGCGAGATAGAGAAGAATTAAACAAATACCAATATAACTGTCGAGGGCCTTAGGGCTGAACTCAAGCTTGAGCAGCTGCACCGTGTTAAACGGTGCTTGAAGGCCAGAAAGGAGGTTATACACCTTCCGCTCTTGAGAAGGCAGGTCCTCGAGGCACTTAGGCTTCTGGATATTGGGCTTCTCTGCCTAGTAAAGAGGAAACCCATCCAAAAGAGTGGGGTCCCTCTTGTTACACAACACTTTGAAGAAGTGCTTCTTAAAGCCCTTATAGAACTTTTGGAAGAGTGTCAGCAGCACACTCCCAGCGACACCGTTGAAGCTAACCCACAACTTCTAGCCTGGGCTCTTTGCTTCAAAGAAATACAGGAACATGCCCACTGATGGCGTATGGCCAAGGCAGTGGCACAGGATAGCGAAGGCCCTCACGAACGCCCAGTTGTTAGGATGCAGTTGGGCGGGGGCAACGTTCACCTCAATAAGAAGGGCTCGTTCGAACGGGGTGAAGGGGAGGCGCAGACCGAGTCTTCGAAAGATCATAGAGTAGATGAAGCAGAAAGGTCCCTCTGGGTCTGAAGACCTGTCAGAACACACAGGCTCACCTACCCTATAGGGCACCATCCTCACGTACTTATCGTGGTCTTTGCCAAAGGCACGAGATTTATGACAAGTTTGCTTCTTCCTATAAGCAGTTATGCTTGCGAGGGAAGTAAAACTGGAGGTTTCCTTTAGAAGGGCATCAGGTGCCCAACGATACAGAGACTTATACTCAGAGGTAGAAGGAGTAGCGATTGGTGTCGAGGGTGGAATCGTGGTTGGAGTCGAAGTTGGGGTAGAGTTTGGAGTTGAGGCCGGATAAAGATTCGGTTGAGCCATCTTAAGAGAGCTAGAACAGAGATAAAAAACGAAGCTTTAGAGGAAGAAGATGGTGCGACTCAGAAACCCAAAAAAAAAAAAAAGAGTACGCGAACGAAAAACATAAAAAATAAAGTGCAAAAATGTAAACAGTCTCATAACAGTTATAACATGCTATGAGCATCAGAATCATAAAGTAAGGGCAATCATGAATTAAAAATCATACCTTAGAATAAGTTAGGGTTCGAAGGTAGAGATTTTCGAAGAAGAAGACAGAGCGTTCGAGAGTAGGAAATGTTCGAGAAAAGCTTAAGTGAAGTAATGAAACAGTGAAGGAGCGTAAGGGTTTCGAAAGGTTTAACGTATACAAAGAAGCGCAAGCGCCAACGAGTCTTAGCCGTTGATCTTGCCATGTGTATGCTGTGTAAAAAGTATGGTGAGATGTTACTTCGATGCACTGTTCACGTCCTATCACCAATGCCACGTAGGTCGTCGTGGGCGATCACTTAGTCTCTTCACTGAAACAAGTTACAGCTCGAGACTGGGGGGCTTGTGTATAGGCTAGACCTCAGTCATCGGCCTGAGAGAAAGACATCAGACATTGGTGGACTGACACCAATAGTGGGTCACGTAAGCTGGGTCCCACAAATTGCATGAGTTAACATAGGTTAACACCCATATACCAGATAAAAGCCTAACTCACGAGAGGATCATGCATGAGGTGTGTACGGTACATTCGGGTACGACACAAGCAAGTGTTCCTTGGAGGCGCTAAGGCCCGCTAGGGTTAGGGTTCCTAGGGAAAGACTGCATGCATGACACGTGAGTACTTAGGGCACCCACAGAATAGTTGATGCCGCAAGCGCTCGTACGTGAATAGGTACCTTGGCGGTTACACTGTTAAGTCTTTGTACTCCAGAAAAGGGAAGTCCTATGCGTCAGATTACGCTAAGATTGTGTGATAGCGATGCAAGGACATTCTCCCAGGAACCCTAAGGCCACTAAGAGACGTGAGAGCATCGCATAAGTAACCCTAGTTACAACCTATAAAAAGGGTGGCAAGAACACTAGCAAAGTACGCTGTTTCTAAGACTGAAACTGCTTATACACATTACTGTTTCTCTAGCCATCACTGACTGGAGCGTCGGAGTACAAATGGCCGTTAGGGCGCCCTTTTGTCTTTGCAGGAAAACGTCCTTCAACCCAAGGGAGTTTGATTCTCAGGTGGAGACAGGTGGGCTAGAGACTGCCATTTGAGTCAATCGGCAACCAAGTCAACCGACGAGAACAATTTGAGTTAATTAAAATTTTGTAAATTATTTCCGATACCATTAAATAAATATTTCCAAAATAATTCGAGTCACTTAACTTTATCGGAACAGTAATAAAAATAATACTATCTAAACATATACAAATTTATCCTTATATTTAGAGTAATTTTAAAAAATGATTTGTTTATTTATGCATTTTAGGTGTTTGTAATTAATTTTTTTTTTCAATATTGTGCAGGAGCTGACTTATTTTTTTTTTGAAGAAAATACAAATAGTTTTATCATAACATAAAAAGTTATAAGCAAATAAGTATCTTTCAATTAAAACTAAAATTTTAATTTAAATATAATTAGAAAGTAATTTTGTAGTTGATTTAAATAATAATATTATTATTATAATAATTTTTTATAATAATTATTACCATTATTATATAATTTTTTGTATTATAAATAACTATATATGTTTTTAAATACTATCATTTTATTTGATTATTATTATTATAATTTATTTTTATTAATAATATTATTAAATATTTTTAATATTAATTCATGTAATATTTAATTATTTTATTATTATTCTTTTAAATTTATTTATTGTTATTATATTATATAATAAATTTGTTTTATATATAATACTATTAATAATAATAAATTATTATTAATATTATTATTATTATAAAGAAGTTAATATATTTTAAAATTAAATTAATATATAAATATATTTATAAAATAAAATTGTTATATTATTATTGTTTTTATAATTAATATTATTATTAGTATATAAATTTAAATATTTATTATAAATAGTTATATATTTATTATTATTATTATTAATATTATCATTTAATATTATTTTATTATATATATAATTATTATTATATGTTATAAACTTCACATATAATCGATTATGTTATGTTACGTTATAACCATAACATATAATCGATTATATATGTTTCTAAATATAACATAGAATTCATTATATATATTTATAGAATCCATTATATTATATATAATAATAAATTAATTAATATACATAAAACTTCATTTATTTTTTAATTATATAAATAATTATATTTAAAAAATATTATAAAATTTGAATTAATAATATAAATAATGAGTTTAATTAAAAGAATTTTAAAAATATTACATGTAAATAGAATTTGAGAAGAAATTTTTAATTGGCTAAATATCAATAATGTAGCTTTTTTCTCAAATCTCTCATCACATGCAAGGTTGGATTTTTGTAACTTCTCTTCCTTTCCGTGCTTACACTTCCACACACATCAACAAATACAAACAAATGCGATTCGTGCTTTTCTTTCTTCGTAAACAATAGAACGGTTGAAACAAACACAGCCTACGAGAGTAGGGATGAGAACTGAAAAAAATGAGAGTTCAAAAAAGAAAGAGTTCAACTTTTTAGTGAAAAATGGAGTTCATTTTTTATTCACACCTCTTGCCTTATTAACTAACCTCTTTCCCTTTTTGAGCCCGTATCTTTTTCGGCCTAACAACCAAAGACTCCGAATTGATTTATTTGCTACACTTATCACTTAAATATTATTATCAATCCACTACTTAAATACAAATATCATTCTCTAAAAGAATTAATATATATATCTCACGCCTATCACTTAAATATTATTATCGCTCCACTACTTAAATACAAATACCATTCTCTGAAAGAATTAATATATAATTTCACGCCTACTTTAAAAAATAATAATAATTAAATATTAAACATAAATTTAAATTTAATTATTGCTTATGCGCTAGAAAAACAAGTCTTAAATATTGATTAAAATGTAATATTCAGGTTATTGTTAGTTTAGAGCCCATATAGTTTACTCTACTTGCCTAAACTGTTTGATTGACATTACTTTTTAGGTTAAATTAAATATTTTAGTTTAAACTTTTTATATATGTGACAAATTTTATATTAGTGTATCCCTTGTTGAAACACACAACACAAGATTTTGATACTAAAGATTTCAAAATATAATATTGTATTAGACCAGACTTCGAACATCGGCACTTGTGGAGCAGGTCGATTCGGTGGTCTGGTCGCGATAGTGGTTCACGCAAGTGGGTCTCAGAGATGCGTGTGTTGAAACCTATATATAAGAAATGCCTAGTCTGCGAGACAGTTCATGCATGGGGTGTGTATAGTACATTCGGGTCTAGCACAAATAAATGTTCCCTGAAGACACTAAGGCCCAAGAGAGCTAGGGTTTTCAAGGAAAGCTGCATGCATGATACGTAAAGGATTAGGGCACCGGCAGAACATATGAGCCCCGTAGCGCTGGTACATGAGTTGGTACCCTAGCGGCCATGCTGTTAAGATTATACAATCCAAAGAGGAAGATTTTGTGCGGTTATTGTACTAAGATTGTGTAACAACGTAACAGATTGTTCTCCGAGTAAACCTAATTTCACTATAGATAAGACTCAGGTGAGAGAGGGGTCGTTTACAGTGAGGTAACCGAAAGTAGTCTATAAAAGGGAGTTGAGATCCCTGGTAAAGGTACATCGTTTCTAAAACTAAAACTACTATCTTATTTACTCATTGTTTCTTAGCTCAGTACTAACTTGATCATCAGAGTGCAATCAATAGGTAGGGCCCCCTCTATTTCAACGGAGCCGCTTTCCAACATCCAAGAGTAAGCATAGAATCCACCAGAAATAGGAGGAGGCACCGCTTGCCTTTGAAGTCAACCGGCGACCAGGTCAACCGGCAAGAACATTTGGTGCCCACCTTGGGACCTGATAAAACTAGGTCCCATCCGCAATCGCGTTCAGAGCCATCCAGCAACATGAGAAATACAAGACAAGGTACATCCGCACTTGAGGGAGGAGACAACGTCGCCATGCAACAACTCATAGAGACCATTCACACCCTTCAGCAAACGGTAGCGGCGTCCAAGGCTGATTAGGACAAGATTCTGGCTGAGGTTCAGGCCAAGCAAACAGGCAGTCAGAACCGATTCCAGGTCGATTTGGATGCGTCACGAACAAGCAATGAAGAACCATGCAGGGCCAATGAGGAACTGCGCAAGCAACTACAACTCATGGGGGAGCGTGCAACAGGGGAACAAACCCCGCCCTTTCCAGTTAGAGCTCACCCCATGCCTTTTTCCTAGGTGATCATGAATGTCGTGATACCCACCAATTTCATGACTCCAAAAATCACCTTTACAGGTATCGAAGACCCGGAGGCCCACATCACGGCCTTCCATACTCAAATGATGATCTCAGATGGAACTAACGCTATGCACTACAAGCTGTTCATGGGAACATTCTCAAGCACAACATTGGACTAGTTCATCAGTCTCCCTGATGGACATATTACCTCTTTCGATCAGTTCTGGACATTGTTTAGTGAGTAGTTCATTGTCAATTGGGCTCCCCCTGTCTCCTTCGACCTCTTCGATGTGAAACAATATCGGGGAGAACCTTTGAAAGATTTCCTAAACTGGTTCGAGGCGCTGGTGGTAAAACTGCACACCAAAGACGAAGCCATAATGGTGCACGCTTTCAAACGGGAATGTTATCAGAACCTTTTAGTGATTCTCTGATAAGGTGTCGTCCAAACACGTTTAGCGAGATCTGTCGTCGAGTTGTGGCCCACATCGGCGCAGAGGAAGAGGTGACGAAAAAACGTGAAAGCGTTGGACCAACAAGACATGAGGGTGCAGGAGGCTACGACAGAGAAGAAACCCCCGGCTAGACAGGCGACATAAGAGCCGAGAAAGCATCAGACCAGGGCACGGACGAGGGACGACGCACCCACAATGCACAACTTCAAAATAGACCTCAAGGAGCTGATCGTTATCCCCAACATGGCCGACAAGCTGAAGTCACCTCCAAAGACCGACAGAAGATTGGGGCTAAGTAAGAACACTTGGTGCGAATTCCACCAAGCCTTCGGCCACAACCTGCGCAACTTCTTAGCCCTCAGACACCAGTTAGAGGAGTTGGTGAGGGATGGTTTTCTGAAGGAATATCTATAAGAAAATTAGGAAGCCCCGACGTCGGTAGCCCCATTAGGAGATCAGGGGCATGAGGTACCGATCCATGGGGAGGTTAATACGATCTCTGAGGGTTTGTCGGGAGGGGGATGTACGCCTTCTAGTGAAAGAAGTATGCCAGAGAAGTAATGGCAGTGGAAGCAAGGGAGCCTGATTAGTCCCTTGAGCCCGATCTGTTCTTCACGAAGGTCGATCTATAAGATGTGGTCCCACATGATACGAACCAGTGGTGATCTCAGTGGTGACAGTAGGGAGAAGAGTGCACCAAGTCCTTGTCGACCAGGATAGCTCGACAGATGTGATGTTCTAGTCAACTTTCAATAAACTGCAGTTGTCGCCTAACCAGTTGAGACCTTACGACGACTGCCTATACGATTTCGTTGGGGATTAGGTAAAGGTGAGAAGACATGTGGAGCTGAGGACGACTTTCACAGATGGCACCGCGTCCCGCACTGTTAATATAAGGTACCTCGTTGTCAATGCTCCTTCACCTTACAACATCCTTTTAGACAAACCTGCCCTAAACCGGATAGGAGCAGTAGCCTCGACGAGGCATATGAAGATGAAGTTGCCCTCCCTTGAGGGGACAATAATTACCAGTAAGTCCGACCAGAAGGCGGCGAAGAAGTTCTATGAGAATAGCCTAAAGACAAAGAGAGGGGTGTGCACTTTCTCGGTTTTAATCTACATATCTCGCTCAAGCGAGGTATTTTCGCTTAGGCGAGACCTTTCTCAGTCAAGCTAGCTTGAGACAATGAGTTTCGAACTCATTTTCTTTCAAGTGGGAGGGAATCTGGCTCATGCGAGATCCATTTTTGCCGAAACGAGAGAAAATCTTGCTCAAGCAAAAATGGGATGAATTTTGGGGTGCTCTTGGGTTGATTTTCGCTCAAGCGAACTGATTTTTGCTCATGTGAGACCATTTTCACTCAAGCTAAATTTTTTATAGAGAAAACTTAAATTTTAGTATTTGTTTATGTGTTTTATTACTGTTTATTTTTTTAATTAAGTTTTATGTGAATTCTAATTATATATTTATTGAAAATATTTTTGTTTATGTATTTTTTGTTATTTTTAGATAACTTTTGTTTTGATTGAATTTTAAAGTTTTGGTGTGATTTATGGTATGATATGAGATATAAGATATGAAAAATGTGATCAAGACATAGTATTTTCAGGAAAGAAAATACCACGTGTTAAGATTGTTAGGACGTGCATTGACTAGTGATGCTTCTAGAAGGAGGTATCCTGACTATACTTGTTCTCGAACGGGGTTGAAACCAAGAGAACGATTACAACTCCTCGATCAATCGGTCGGTCAGTTCTTCCTCCCTTCCTTTTGAAACAGACACCTCTTGTTCCTTTCCCTGCTCTCCCACTCGATCTTAACAAACTCTAGGTTCGGATGGTACCTGCAAAAGTCATTCCGACGCTCAAATCAAAATTCAGTATTCGACACTTGATATCCTAAGCACTGTATATGACATACCTGGTTCTTGGATTTGTGCCTATTTCTATGATTGTTAAGGGCCCTTTCTTATTGGGCCAGGTTAAGGAGCTGAGTCATGTTTAGAACTGCATTACCTAGGTCTTGATTGTTGATTAGCCTCACTAATCATGCTTAAGTGTGATGGTTTTGTGGTGTCGATCACCATAATGATTGGGTACCGAGTAATAACCTTGGTCGTGCGGGCCCTACTACTACAATACCGATATAATGAAATCATATATATGAAGTTATTTAAGTGGTGAAGAGTCGAAGGAGGTTCATATGATTATGTCTAGGGTGCAAAAAAGAACCTGGTCTTTTAGATTCATATGAATTAACCCGATCATATGAGCTGATTCGAGATGTTGAGATTATTATGCACATAGTTGTGGAGATTCACATTAAAGTAGTACATCATGTGTAGATCTCTGGTCTAAGTCAATGCATGAGTCTTTCGGTAGTAGAGTCCAATGTACGGGTATGCGAGTCAGTAAAAGTCTGACATGAGAAATATTCATTATCAAATTTTATAAACACTTGATTTCTTTTTGGATATATATGAGCATTGATGAATTTATGAGTTTTAATTGAAGTTCTATTTATATTAGAATTTTTAAAAACAACTATTGGGCATTTAACTAAGGTCATGGCTAGAAGAATGGAAGAAGAAGAAGTTCAGAAAACTCTATATTTTGGAGAATTAATTTTTAACTTTTTCTTCCAAATTTCCTACTCTTATAAATTTGTACAAAGTAGTATAGGCTTTATTTTGAGTTTGTATTTCGGCCATTATCTTGGGCCATGTTCTAGGCCAATTTTGCCAATTAGAGTAGGGTGTAAATAGAAAAGCAAATAGTATAGCTAGAGTTACAATTGGGCTTCCTTGGACCCAATTCAACTCTAGACCATCTGAAGAGTTTTTTAGGGTTAAACCTTGCACCTTGGCTGCCCATAGCACTATAAATACAAGTGTTAGCCCCCTTGTAAATCAAATTTTAATTGGTAAAGAAATGCTGCCCAAGTTGCTAGCTCATTAATCTTCAAATTCTCACTCTCAAGTTTGCAGTTCTATTAGTGTTTTGCTTGAATCTTGTTAAACCTTGGTCCCAATGGATAGAAGCTGAAAATAAAAGAGCCAAATTTGATTTTATTGCTAAAAATATTATCACCTCTGCCTTAAATTCTGACGAGTTTTTCAGGGTGTCACAATGTGCATCTGCAAAGGAGATGTGGGATACTCTAGAAGTAAGTCATGAAGGCACAAATGATATAAAGAGGGCAAGGAAACATACTCTCATCCAAAAGTATGAAATGTTCAGGATGAAGAAAGGAGAATCAATTGCGGATGTGCAAAAGCGATTCACTCATATTGTTAATCACCTTATGTGTCTTGGAAAGATCTTTGACAAAGAAGAGATAAACGTCAAAATCCTCAAGTGTCTTGATAGAACATGACATCCAAAAGCCACGACCATCTCAGAATCCAAAGATTTGACATCTTTGACTACGACTTCATTGTTTGGGAAGCTTAGAGAGCATGAGTTGGAAATGAACAGGCTCAATGTTCAAGACAATGAGGTCAAACACGTGAGGCACATCGCTTTGAAGACTGCTAGATACAAGAACAACCAAGATTCAAGTGATGAAAGTGAGGGAGAGACTCTTAGCTTGCTGTCCAAGAAATTTAGCAAGTTCTCGAAGAAGAACCGCACCAAAGATCACACTCATGACAGGTATGATCGAAAGAAACCTAGTGATTTCAATGCTAACAAATATACATGCTATGACTGTGATGAACATGGTCATATAAAAACTTAATGTCCCAACAAAGAGAGGAAAGACTACAAGAAGCATGAGAAGAAAGGAAAATCAAGAAGAACTTACAATGATGACTCCTCAAGCTCCTCTTCAAGTGAAGAAGAAGAAGCAAATTTGTGTTTTATGACAAAGCAAGAAAGTGACACAAACAGTGTAAGTTATAGCTCCTCTATTGATAATGAAAATTATAGCCAACTTCTCAATGCTTTTAAAGAAACACATGAACAAGCTAACAAACTGGCTCTTTCAAATAACCGATTGAAAGGTTTGAATAATTGGCTTAAAAATAGATTCAAAGCATTGGAAGAAGAGTTGGAAAAGTCTAAAATTGATTTTGAAAGTTTGGATTTGATTTACAAGAACTCTTCTTGCAAGTGTGACTCAATTGTTTGTGAAAATTGCGAATCTCTTGAAATGAATGTTCACTATCTTGTGAAAATTGTGGACAAGCTTTCAAAAGGAAAATCCACTTTTGAGACTGTCCTGACATCTCAAAATTGTGTTTTTGGAAAATCTGGTTTAGGATTTAATCCACAGAGTAAAAAGAATGGAATTTCAAAGTCTTTTTCAACTGTGCCAGAAAAACAACCGATTGAAAAATCGAAACAACCGGTTGTTACATGCTTCTATTGTATGAAAAAGGGTCATTCTGTTAGGTTATGCAAAATTAGGAAATTTTCTATTCCTAAAGGTGTTATGAAGTGGGTTCCTAAGATTTCCAAGGTTCCTAATGATCAAACTAATGCCAAAGGACCTAAATCTTGTTGCTTGATTTCATCTTTTTGCAGGAATTCTAAAGGATCAAGAACTCTTACGTTAAAGGACCAAGCTTAAGAAGGGAAAATATTTTATCTGGACATTCTATTGCAGATTTCTATTGCACTCAGTTATCTTGAAAGCCAAAGTGGATTTCTTTAATCATGCAGTATTGCTCATTAAGAGAACAACATTGTCTAAAGGACAAGACTTTATGTTTTTTTTTTAAAAGAATTTCTTTTCTTGAGTTTCCTTTACACTTGAAATATGAAATATCTTAATTGATGTCTTAATATGTAAAATTTTTCATCTTTGTAAAAGTTATGTGAAGCATTTCCATTATGATTCTTCTTTGCCAATAATCCTTGGTTTGTGAAGTGTCTTAATTACTGTCATAGAAAAACAACTGATTGTTTTCACGAAACAACCGATTGTTTCCCCTCTGACAGCATTACATTAAATTGAATTCTTTTCTCTATGCATTGTTTCTATTGCAGATTCTTTCTCCAAGTTGTTACAAGTCAAATCACATTTCTCATGGGTCTGATTTCTCTTTGAAAGGAAGAACAGGTCATTAGAAGAGCTTGCAAGGACCATGTTGAGTGAATCCTCCTTGCTCAAGTATTTTTGGGCAGATGCTGTCAACACTTCTTGATATGTTATGAGCAGGATTCTCATAAGGCCTATTTTGAAAAAGATTCCATATGAGTTATTCAATCGAAAAAAAACCCAACATTGGTCATTTGAAGGTGTTCGGGTGCAAATGCTATGTTCTGAATAATGGTAAAGAAAATCTTGGGAAGTTTGATGACAAAGCTGATGTTGGTATTGTACCGTCCCGTATCCGGTGCGTTGACTAAGTCAAAGTCAAAGTCAACGACTGGAGAGTCAAAGTCAACGTAAGGCGTCGCCTAGGTGGAGAAACGCCAAGTGCCAGCATCGCCAAGAGGAAGCGTCGCCAGGACAAGGCGTCGCCTAGGTGATGGCGT
>Ga0123342_1008439_pt1 | contig 12967 bp, 4 predicted proteins | sample Turbeawhitnodule_FD_89960 | JGI IMG/M metagenome (GOLD analysis project Ga0123342, IMG submission 89960) | Root nodule microbial communities of legume samples collected from Mexico - Turtle bean Mexico white nodule | ecosystem: Host-associated > Plants > Roots > Nodule | place: Mexico: Nepantla...
TTAAATAGTTTCTAAATTGGTATCTAATTAGCAACCAAGGTTTTAACTACCAATTATTTAGTTTCTAAATTTGGTCTCTAAAACCTTGGTTGCTAATTAGATACTAATTTAGAAACTATTTAATAATAATAGAAACTAATTTAGAAACCAATTTTTGTTTTAGTTTCTAAAATGGTCTCTAATTTAGTTATTATTACAACTAATTATTTTAGTCTCTAAAAATTGGTTTCTATTTCATGGTTTTCTTGTAGTATGATATTTGTTGGTTTAAGTTGTTGAATAGTTTTTATATCCATCTCAAGCTATTGTGATTTATGTGGTTTGGTGAGATAGTTTTTACCTCTTCCGCTAGAAAAAAGCAACTTCTTTATGCTGAACTGATTTATAACACACAAAAATGATATTTCTGAAAGAATAAAGGGAGGTGCTTTTAGTTGAGATTTTCCTGTGAAAGATGTTAAGGGAAACATAGGGCATATGGCCTACAGTAGATAAGAGCATAGATGTGGATTAGGGCATGCCAAGCTTATAAATATTTTGCAGAACTTTTTGGAGATAGAAAATAGATATTTTATCAGCATAATGAGTCTAAAGCTAAAGTGTTACAGACCAAGTGTGAAAAGGCACTATGTATGAAGCTTAATGTGGCCACGTGTGTTGCACATCTCAAAAGTTGGAAAAGAAAAACTATGTCTAAGAGCATTCATTATTCATGCAAAATCCAACTGTGTGACACCCCTTTGATTATACAATTCTCTCTGATTTAGATTTATTGCAGATTGTTATGTTTCAGGTTCCCTGCACATTCTCTTGTTCCCAAATATGAAAACCTCACTCACTTCCTTATTTTATCTCTTGATTAGTCCCTTATTATTGAAGAGGTGTTCATATTGAGGGCATCCCATTTGAGAGTACATGCCAGCAATGAGGATGGAATTACAGTTTGGGCTAAAGTTTAAGGGCAATTCAGGTTTTTGTGGCCCCACCTTGTCCCTAACTTGAGTAGCAAGGTTCTTATTTGTAGGGTCATGAAATGGACCATTGTGTGGCACTTGAAGCCTTTGATGGGCCTAAAACTAGTGGAATTCATATAATGTGTTGTTGGATCACTGTTGGAAGTCTTGAAAAAGCCTTGATAACATCTGAAGCGGGACTTTCACTGGGTCTACAATAAATCTCAAACCCATCAACAACTCCCCTCTTCAATGATGATTGATCATCTAATGTGCTTTGGTGAAAAGGTTAGCAGAAATCAAACATGGCACATAGCAATAAAAGATGAGAGACTCTTGGGGCAACCATGTCCATTAAAGATCACTTTAAGAATGAATGGTGCATATTAAAAGAAAGCAACCAAACATGTGTATCTTCCAAGATTGTAGAAATATTTTTCTGTTCAAGATGAGGATGAAGATGATACTAATAGAGTGTGGCAACATCACCACACCCCCCTTATACTGTTGCCACTGGCATTGTTGGATTTGATCCGTATGACCTGATCAGGCCACTTATGTGGTCATTCTCCAATTATGTTCACGTTTTTTATTTGACGTAGGCCACAAATAAAATCTCAGATATGAGGTACTGAATCATATAAATCAAGTTAGTTAATTGAACATGTATGATTTTCCCAGTGTGTTTTGTGGCCTTGCTTTCAGCTTCTCCAATAATAGAGCAACAAAATCTGCGAACTATAATAACCTTGGCCTCATATGTTTTGAATGCTTAAGGCAAAGAAAATAACCCAACACATTCCAAAATGTCCGCAACCAGGGGCATCCAAAGCACACAAATTTTTGGTAGATGTTAAGTTTAATAGCTTTCTATGCTTTAATTTTGTGTCCTTTCTATGAGTCTTGTTCTCCGGGGTGGCCCTAATGATCAAATCTAAAGCAAACTAGCCAAGGATGGGGATAGTTGCTTATCTTGGTCTATCAAAATCTAGTGCTTGCAAGAACCATAACCACTGGTTTCTGACAAGCCTTGGCATGATTTCGTTTAACAGAAAGTGTGTGTGACAAAAATGTGTTTCTTCTACTTCCAAACTAGTGGTCAGCATTCAAGGCCTCTGTCATAACAAGTGGCACAGTTTTCCTTATCTTGATGGTGATACTGTCAAATGAAAAAATAAATGAAATTACTTTTGTTGGATACACAATTGTGGTGGATACACAAGAAAGGGGTCCCTTATAACTTGCCACATTGATAACTAAGTAGAAAAAAAATTGACTAGACTAGATGATCTTAATGGAACTGTCACAGTCATCTCCCTCGAGTGCCTTGACTAAGTGAACGTTTATACGTACAGGTACAACAACAATATTTGCTAGTCCATATATATTATATGGCTTTAATTCATATCCGTTGGTGTGTCTCTTTTGGTTCATGTGCTACACGTACTCATTTGATCATGCCCACACACAAAGACTATGGTGACAACTATAATCCGACACTAAGAAATGGGCATTGGCTTTGATGGGCCAAATCATCTATTGACTAACATCAGTACCTAGAAAGAAAACTAAAGTTGATAATACTAAGTATGCATATGCAGTTTCTTAAAGTTTTTTTGCAGTGGAAAAGGTCTCTCCACTGTTTATTATCCTTTGCTTGCACCTTTGGTGGGACTTCTTCATATATCACCTTCCATATGATATGGTATTATGTATTATTTATGAGTAGGATGAAAACTTTTGTAAAAATTTTCAGGTTTTGTTTGCATGACAACAAGGTTTTTATGGTCTGATCTGAATACTATTTTGACATGATGCTGCTACCGTGTAGGTTTTCTCTGTTGGAACCTACCAGTGGTTGGGAATTGAAATATTACTCACCCACCTAATGGATGGACTACTAGGACTTGTAAAAACAGTTTAAAGAGGAGGCAGTGTGATATTAATGGGCCATAGTAAATCTATCCTAGTCAAAAGAAATTACTTGGCAAGCAATTACTTTTAATTTGTTATGGAATATGGAGTGACTTTGAAGCCCTCAAAATGATGGTGGGATCTCTATAATAATTATAGTCCATCTGTATGTATAATGATGTATATGAGCAAAGAAGGTTAGATTGAATAATGCACATGTTCATGGCCATTGGATATATATCCATAGCCAACAACCACTTCACACCCAACTCCCACTCAAATCCATAGAAGCATATAGAATCCAAGGAAACACAGCTCTTTGCTCCCCACAATCCCTAACAAAAACCTCTGGTTTTAACAGCATGAGAGGATAAAAAGCACTGTTCCCCACTTATACCACCCCAATCTCATCTTTATTGCAAATGCACATATGCACATCTTGTGGACCACACAAAAACCTCCAAAACTCCCTCATCATATAAAATTATGCCTAGAGTTATTGATTATCCTAAACTGACCCTCCCACTACTCTCAATCATTCCAAACCCCTTTCATCTCTTTGCATCCTTGATATAGCCCCCCTTCTTCTTACATATTACTATCCATATTATTCCACACTTCACCCCAACTTCTCAAACTTGCACCATGTCCATAGCAGGCCTCATGGACCACCCAGAAATTAATCACAACAAGTCCTTCCACCGCAGGAACGATTCTGGCGAGCTTGATGTGTTTGAGGCAGCAAGGTACTTCTCAGGATACGGTGAAGTTGTTGGCTACACTGCCTCCACCTTCACTCAGAAGATCATGAGAGAAGAAAGGCACCATGCACACAGAGCCAGAATCAGCTTAGACATGCCAATGAGAAGCTTGCTCCCCCAACAATTCCATGGCATGGAGAAGCAAATCATGAAGGAGAAGAAACACAAGCAGCCTAGCTCCCCAGGTGGAAGGCTTGCAAGCTTCTTGAACTCTCTCTTCAGCCAATCAGCATCAAAGAAGAAGAAATCAAAATCCAGCTCTCAGTCCATGAAAGATGAGGATGAGAGCCCTGGAGGGAGGAGGAGGAGGAGGAGCAGCATTAGCCATTTCAGAAGCTCCAGCACTGCAGATTCAAAGTCCTTATACTCTTCCTTAAGTTCAGGGTTTAGAACTCCTCCTTATGTACAAACACCAACAAAGAGCTGCAAGGAATTCAGAACCTTCTCAGACCACAAGCATGCACAGTCCTTGTCTGCAAAGTATAACAATGGACATGCAAGATCAACAACCACTTTGCAAAATGAGTTGTTGTGGGATGAGAAGAAAAAAAGGGAACCAACAACTTTGATGGATGATAACAGCCACAGCCACAGCCACAGCCACAACAATCACAAACACAGCAATGGATTATCATCATCAGAAAAACAAAGGAACAAGGGCAGTCATGAGTCAGTTGAGAAAGATAGGATGTCAGTGGACAAGTGCTCGGCAGAGGAGAAGGAAATCACTCAAATCAGGAAGTTCAATGAGGTTGATGATGGTGCAGAAAGTGATTCAAGCTCTGATCTGTTTGAATTGCAAAACTATGACTTGGGATACTATTCAAGTGGTCTACCTGTCTATGAAACTACCAACATGGATAGCATCAAGAGAGGAGCACCAATTTCCAATGGCCCTCTTTGATGGTGTATAATATTCTCATCCTTCTCAATTGGTTGGTTCATGTTGAACTAGCATGTTAGAAGCTATCATCAAAAGGAAAAATCTATTAGATTTTCCCTGTTTCCCTCCGGGTTTCATTTCAACTTCTTTCAATACTTTTTTCTCTGTGTGTACAGATTGGAATGTTGGCTTGTCTTATCTAATTTTATCTAATGTCTTTTCCTTTTGGACCTTTGTTTTAGACTGCAAAAACAAAACAAAATTATATCCACTCCATTACTGGCTTCACCATATTCTTACCGTGATTATAGGTTTAACATGTACTCAAGAATGTAGTTGCCAATTCTCCCACAATCATTTCATCTGTCCCCCTGTACCAAATCCATCATCTTAGGCCGTGCTTCTGCATCCTACTAATTTTGGATCTCATTCTTCTAAACCAAAGTAATCATTTACAGAATAAAGTAAACAATATTGAGAATAAAGTTAATGATTCATTTGAGTGTACCTGCATAGCATATCCATTTGAATATCTTCCATTACTTCTCTCATCCAACCACTCAAATTTCTGACTTTATGATCAAATTCCTAAATTTATAATTTACAGAGTCATAACTACATACTTATATGAACTACGTACTTATATTCACCATGTTCAGAGTAACTATGATCAAGAGTTTTGTAGATGCTGCAATAACAACCTTCTATACCTTTGAGATGGAACAACCATACTATCAAAGGAACCCTTTTGCCTGAATGCCTTGATTTTTTATTAGGAATGGAACTAAAACACAAAAATGGGTATAATTTATCTCTGTCAAGTTCTGCATGATTCATGAAATCCCATTTATGTGTACACATGACCCATGTTGGTTTTGTCTCAAAGGGTGTTTCTTTTTTCACTCCATGGCTTGTTTTCATTTTATGCAGTAATATTTTCTCACTCTCAAGTAGTAAAAAACATACTTAACATTCGAGAAATATAAAGTGTTCTTGATATTTTTTTTCATTTAAAAAGTAGAAAATGTTGAAAGAAGATTTGAAATTGTTGTTAATTTTATAATAAGATTGTTTTTGAAATTTAAAAGTTGCACGGGGGAATCTAAGTATCTTAGCTTAGGCAGAGACAATATTGATGCTTGCAATTATCCCTTTGTGACATGAAGGTGTTCATGCAATGGAATGTGGTTGATTAGGGGAATGGGATCTCAAAAGTTAGAAAATGGATTATAATATGGATGATGTGACATAATTAGTGTTAAGGTGTGTTCCGTTAATGGTGGATTAATTGAGAACCCTCAAGAAAAGAGAGGCACAAGAATGGTTCCGTACAATCAAATCCTTGGTTTTTTACAGTTTTGATGAACCTTTAGCTTGTTAATTCAATAATTAGGACCTTGATATGCGTAACCAAATGTGTGTTCAATCAAATCAAATGATCAAACATGGAAAGTTATGGAAATCATATTAATCTAATATATTTTCATAGTGTTTGGAGACAGAATGGAGACAAACAACAAAAATTTTACCATGCAAAATCGCACGCACATCTTTTTAAGCTAAAAATTAAATTAAATTAAGAGTGAGTGAGTGATATTTTGAAATGAGTTCACACTTGCTCAAATTATTAACCAATTACTAGTTTTTCACCTTCACCTACACCAGATTTACTTCTTAAACTTCACTTATAATTTGGTTTGTTATGAATTTTCTAGTGTTTACTTAATAAACTCTTACTTTAAATTAAAACATTAAAATTTTTATCCATGTATTATCTTCACAGTATCAATTTGACATGACTTTATTTTTTTAAAATTTTATCCATTTAAGTAATTAATGTATAAAATTACACTTATTTTTATAAAAAATTCAAAAAGTTACTCAAATATGTTAAGATATCACCATACTTAAAAACAGTTATTTATCAATTATATGTTTACTCCAACATACTCTTATAGAAGCATCTCCTTTGTTACTTCTTCTAAATCATGGAGAAAAAGTGGGTGGAGAAAATTAGGAGAGAAATGTGGTAGAATTAGTGGGTTTTTTTAGTCCAAATGAAATTGAAGACAAATAGTATAAAGAAATAAATGAATTGTATTGTAAATAATTAAATTTATTTTAAAATATTTTTTCTTGCTCTTCATAATCACCGAAAGGAACATAGTAACATTTGCCGCAGATTTTAACCACTGAGAAACATAAAATAAAATAAAAGTTCACACATTTTTTTAACCATTAAAACCCTTTAGAAAATTAAAAAAAATAAAAATTATCAAGTCAGTTTTTAGGGTTTTAAATAGTTACACTAAGTGACAAATTTCAAAGTTCCATATTGTTCATTTTCAATCTTCATAAAAAATTTAAATAATGAGTCTCATTCTTTTAGTCTCTTCTTCTCTTCCACTTTTCTAAATCACCATTTTCCCCTTTATTTCTTACCACACACCATCTTAAAATTCATTGAAGTTTTCATTACCAAGATTTCAATGGAAATTTAAAAGTATCACACCACACCACATTGATACTTATTTTCGAATAAGTTGAATTAAAAACTTTTCTTATTGGTTGCACAACTATATTGCTGATATTGTTTTCGTTCTTTAGAATAAAGCATCATTGGATTGGATTTCGTTCTTTAGAATGAAGCATCATTGGATTGGATGTTGATATACGAAAAGAAGTAAGGACCAAGTAAAGTAAGTATAATAAAATATATATTTAAAGAATCATGTTCAATCACAACTCTTGTTGGATATTGTAAATCTCTGAAGAAATCTCTTTCAGTTTTCTCATATATTTCTAATGCTAGAATTTTATGTATCTAATGGATAGGATTTTTGTTGTCAATCATACAACTTCTCAGATTCATTTTTGTGGGGTGGATGGTGATGTGAGTGATTTTTTGAAATAATTGTTATAATAAGCTTGGTTGATCTTTATTGTTTTGTTCGGATTGTGCAGATACATAATCTATCTTTTTGTAACAGGGTTGTGAAATACCCATATTTATTATTTTTTTGTGATAAAAAACATTTCTTATAACTTTCATAAACACAATAATCACTTAATGCCTCCATCAATTTACTTTAAATAGGAAAAAAACAACAACACCATGGTCAAAATGTGAGTTTTTTTAGGAAAAGAAATAGATTTGTAGAAATATGTTGGATGGAGGCATTCTCTTGAATATGGTTTACAGGTGGAGGCTATGAAGGGTTTAGATGATTGAGTAATTGGATAGGCTTTTGAAAGAATGATGCAAAGAAATGGTGCATGGGGAACCAAAGGGGTCAGTGTAACCATCAATGTGAGGTGGAGGGCCCAAACTTTGCTACAATTCAACTTCAATTCCATTGCAAACTTTACTCTATATCATCAAGGACATAATAGGGTTTAGGGTTACCAAGCAAGACCTCATGCTCATCTTTATGGAATCTTCCTTTTTCTTTTTCTTTCTCTTTCTTTTCTTGCAAAAAGTTAAAAATGAATGTTCACAAATTAATCATAAATTAGGGTGTCAATCACTTCTTTAAATAATGTTTATTTGCACACATGTCTTGTTCATCACCTTTAAATTTAACTCTTTCCTAGTAATCTTCTCAAGAGATACATGATTAATTATAAGGAATCTTTTCATCATTCGCCTTTTCATAAAACCTATATCACTACAACAAAATCATAAAATAAAAATCAATTTTTTAGAAACCAAAATAATTAGTTACAATAGTAACTATATTAGAGACCATTTTAGAAACTAAAAAAAAGAATTGATTTCTAAATTAATTTCTATTATTTTTTATTATTGTTAAATAGTTTTTAAATTGGTATCTAATTAGAAACCAAGGTTTTAACTACCAATTATTTAGTTTCTAAATTTGGTAGCAAGAACCTTTGTTGCTAATTAGATACCAATTTAGAAACTATTTAACAATAATAGAAAATAATAGAAACTAATTTAGAAATCAATTTTTTTTAGTTTCTAAAATGGTCTCTATTTTAGTTTCTATTGTAACTAATTATTTTGGTATCTAAAAATTGGTTTTTATTTCATGATTTTTTTCTTGTAGTGTATATATGTTTTTTTTAAGCCTTTCTCGTTCTTCAGACAAAAGTGAAATAGATATTACCAGTTAATTATTACACCCACAGAGATTAAAATGTGTGGTAGGAGTGATTAGTGACTGAAATGGATTAAACATAGTGTGCAGTTTTCAAAATATTTCTTCATTTTGTCAAACAGTACTCATAATCTACTTGACTTTGAATTGGGGAAAAGGGTCATTTGGTTATTTGCAATGCAAATTTTCAATTTAATTTGTCTGGACTATAAGCATCCTCTCCAAAATGTAGTAATTAATTGAAATTAGTTACTATAACAAAAAAATATATTCGATTGAAATTTTTTAATAAGACTTTTTTCCTAAAATATAATTTTAGTCTCTCAGCAAATTAAAAGTTTTTGTATTTAATTTCCTTGACTTTTAGTCCTTAAAAGGATTTGTATTTGGTTTCAGAAAGAGTATTTATTTTTGTTTCTTTTTATCATTTTGGGTCTTTTAAGTGCTTTTTTAAAGATTTTTAGTATTTTTTCACTACAAGAAAAACATGAAATAGAAAATCAATTTTAGAGACAAAAAATAATTAGTTGTTATAGTAACTAAATTAGAAGTCATTTAAAAAACTAAAAGAAAAATTGGTTTTCAAATTAGTTTCTATTACTGATAAATAATTTCTAAATTAGTATCTAATTAGCCATCAAGATTTTAACTACCAATTATTTGGTTTCTAAATTTGGTAGCAAAAACCTTGATTACTAATTAGATATCAATTTAGAAACAATTTAACAATAATATAAACTAATTTAGAAACCAAAAAATTTTTAGTCTCTAAAATGATCTCTAATTTAGTCACTATAGCAACTAATTATTTTTTGTTACGTTTTTATTTCATGATTGTCTGGTAGTGTTGGTTGTTTTTAACTTTTTATTTTAACAATTTTTTTGAAAAATAAAAATATAGTAAAAAATTAAACATAATAAGTTGTCTAATGAATACACACACTTTAGACTGACATATTATAGAAATAATTTATTTAATAAAAAATCTTGTATATATTTTTTAATTGATTTTTATTAAAGCCATGGGTGGTGCATGTTGATCCCAAAGAACAAACTCTGGTTTTGGGAACAGAGTGGAAATGAATTCAATAAAGAGGAAGATGATTTTGCCAAATAGCCTTTATGCATTTCAATTTTTTGACTTTTAGACCTTCTTCTCTGTTTTACCTTATTCTAAACCTTACTTTTATAGATTCTCTCTCTTCTATTCTTTTTTTTATTCACATATTTCTCTTTTCTTGTTTTTTTGTCAACTCTCCACATATTTCCATGACCTATGCCATAGGCCTATGAACAAAGAAGCTTAGGTTCTTTCTTTCAGCATTTTAATGGATTATTTTTGCACCATAGAAAAATCTAAATATATATTTTAAGTTGTATAATTTAAAATTTAAAAATTTATTTTAAATTATATAACATGAAAACAAATTTCAAAATTGTATAATCTGTGTGATAATATATTTTACTCTGAAAATATAAAACATGTTTTGAAATATAAAATTATATTTTAAATTGTACAGTTTAAACTAAATTTTTTATTATACAATTTAAAATATATTTTTAAATTTAAGAATATATAATTTTACGTATATTTTTAAATTCTACAATTCAAAAATCTAACCTATGGTTAGTTTAGTTTTTTCTTTTTCAACACTCCATGGAGATATGAGGCCATTTGTTGGACTGAAAGCCCATTTATTGCTTCCCTCATTTGGACTAAAAGCCCATCAAAAGAAAAATGTATTCAAATATTCATTTTGAAATTACTGCAGTTTCCACTTCTTCTACTTTAAATTAAGTAAAAATTAAACGTAATAATTAAAATATAAAACATGTGTCTGTTAAAAGTTTTAAGATTAATCTACCGTACCCATTCTACTTAATATAATTTGACTTTTTTTTATCTTAAAAATAAAAAACTTTTGTGTCATTCACGTGTTTCTAGCAGTTTTTTCAGTTAAAGGTCAAACTTAGGACACTGGTTTTGCAGGACATTTATGAAATATTATAAATATACAACTAAAATATACACTAGATAAATTTATATAAAAATAAATAAATTCATACAAAAGGTATGCGTGCATAAAAAACTAATTACAAAAAGTTACTTTTATGATACCATCATCTTTTCCCCTTAGATATAAATATTAGTTTGCATTTACACAAAAAAAATTGAGTCTAAAAAGTGACAAATTCACGTGCATGTGTCATTCTGAGTCATATACTTTTAATATTTTTATATCAAATAAATATCTATTTTAAATTTAGAATTCAAGATATTTTTTATTGGATTAATCTGTAACAATTATTAATGATATAAATCTTTTTCTCTTGGTTTATTTAGAGATATTCAAATACCTATTCTACTTTTTTCTTCTCGTGTAGATATTCTTATATGTTATAAATTTTAGATAAATAATTTTCTCTAAGTCTATAGTGATGCTTAGATGGGGTGTTAATAGTAATAACTATTGTGATGCCTACTATAATCACAAATAGAAATTATATTAATATAAAATTATGAATAAGTATTTATTCCTGTGACATGATTAACTTTTTCACGTGAAGATATTTTAATACTTAAATATTTATCATTTTCACTAGAGTATTATATCACCCCATTATTTAATATTATATATTGTAATAATATTTTATTATACTTATATAATATAAATAAAATTATTTTATTATTTTAATCTTTATTTTTCTTCTCTCATTATATTTAACAATATGTTTAAATCCATTTTTAATCTCTATAATTTCTTAAAATGTACAATTTTTATCTGTAAAAAAGTTATAACTGCAAATATCTTTCAGTTTTCTAAAATTAAACAATTTTGATCCATGGTTAATATTTCATCTAATTGTTAACCAAAAAAATTACATGGAAGTATTCAGTTGGTGTTCAGCCATTGGAAGTTTCTGAAGCTGATTTATCAGAGTTAGATACTTTAAAGAATAGAATTTCTAAGAAATTATCTTTTGATGAAGATATTGATATGAAAGATAGTGTTCATAATGGTGATTCTAGTGATTTACTTGAAGGTTAACAACAATACCACTCTGATATATATTCAATTCAAGAAAAGGTAAGTATCAATGGATAACTTAATTTTGAACCTCTAGGAGAAAAAAAATGCAAAAAATTTCTACATAGATTTCATGTTTTGTTTTACTTGTTCCTTACTAGACATTTACCATAGTTGACCTGGGAAATTAGGCACCTAATTAATCTCTATTTGATATAATGCATTGTCTTTCAAAGGGTTTTCCTTTATACGTAATTGGAGGAAACGTGAATCGTGCTTCATTGATATTCTGTATTTTCTTTGTTATTTTAATCATGTGTTTGGCAAGGTTACTTAACCTTTAATTCTATTATATTATTTCATGTTTTATGAGTTTCTTTTTAGGAAAATAAAATAAAAGAAAAGTTATTTTTATCGATCATAGAATTTGTGTATTGAATTATTTTCAAAAATTAGATGTCTAGAGTCTAATAGCGTAAATCATTTAATAGAAAGTGTTTTTTTATTAGTAGTGTCTATTGGATTAAATCATTTAGCAATGTTTATGATTTTTTCTTATTATTTTTCTCTTTGTGTTTTTTTTTTTTTGGATCGAGTGTTTATCATTAAGTTAAACATATAACCGATAGTCATGACACAATCTTTCTACTTAAGAGTGTAATAGTTCAAGCACCACTATTCGATTGTGACTTGATCCACCTCGCCTCTACCACCGGACAATTGTTTTCACCTGCAACATCCTGCTCCTTATCAGTTGTCCTACTTGTTAATATATTTAATTTTCTATTTTAAATTATTGGGCTTTGTTTGTTTGACCCAACTTTCCTTTTCTGTTTCAGCTAGGTCTTAATCTTTTTCTTATATATACACCATGTATTTTACTACAAGTGAATAAAAGTTTTTTTTTATATTTATTTTTCTCTAGAATTAGGGTTCATCAAAACCTCTCTTTCTTCATTACGATTACGTGCGATTACGTACGCTACATTAAAGCATCACATCAGACAAGAAATATTCATCTTCATTTACTGTAATATGGTATCAGAGCTCTTCGAATGAAGAGTTCTGCTGCGCTTCTCTCTGATTTTTATTTCCCTCTTTGTTGTTCTTGGTTATTTTTTTTTTTTCTGTTCTCTTTCAAAATCTTGATTGGTTTTAAAAATATTTTAGGCAATGTTTAATTAAAACCCTAGTCTTCATAGTCTTAATAGTAGTCACACTATTACATGCAATTTTTGTGGTAAATATGGTCATACTGAGGCTGTTTGTTTTCGCAAAGTGGGTTTTCCTTCTGGTAATGTTAAAA
>Ga0123342_1008440_pt1 | contig 12966 bp, 4 predicted proteins | sample Turbeawhitnodule_FD_89960 | JGI IMG/M metagenome (GOLD analysis project Ga0123342, IMG submission 89960) | Root nodule microbial communities of legume samples collected from Mexico - Turtle bean Mexico white nodule | ecosystem: Host-associated > Plants > Roots > Nodule | place: Mexico: Nepantla...
GAGGAAGAGACATGTTCACATATCCTTGTTTCATGTGAAGAATCAATTAAAGTATGGAACATGTGCTCTAGTTGGATGGGAGTAAGTTCGGTGAACTATAATGTATTGAATCATCATTTTGAACAATTTCCTGGCATATGTTCTAATCAAGAGGGTAATAGGTTATGGAAAGGTCTTTGGGTATCAGTTGCTCGGTGTATATGGAAGCATAGAAATAGGATTATCTTCAACCAAGCTAAGTTAGATGTTGAGGAAATTTTCACTTAGGAACAAGTACAATCATGGGTTTGGATGAAACAAAAAGAAAGGAAAGTCACTTTTTCATTTTCCGATTGGATTTTATCTCCTATAACATGCATCAATATGATTATTAGATAATGCTTTATACTGTTTTTAATATTATGCATGTTGGTTGGCTGCTGCAACATTTTTAAAATTAAAATTGCTTAAGATCCATGGGCTGGACTGGTTTTGTATATCTAAGTTTTGATGAGGTGGGGAAGGTGTTTTCTCTCTCATTACTGCAGGAAAATAGGGAGGATATCTGATAAAAATCAGCAGATACTTCTTTCATGAAGCGGCGTGGAAGGTGTTTTCTTGGTGCAGGAGCTACCCTGGGAGTTTTGAATCTTGGAAACTAAAGCTGGTTTGTGCAGCAACTACTGAATTTGAACCTGTCTGGAACTTTGGCACCAGAGATCGGCAACTTATCTTACTTGGAACTACTGGACTTTATGTGGAATGACATAAGTGAGAGTATACCAAAGGAGATTGGCAATATCAAAACTTTGCAACTCTTACTTCTGAGTGAAAATAAGCTATCTGAGGATCTCCCTGAAGAGCTTGGCCATCTTCCAGTGCTGGACAGAATACAAATTGATGAGAACAATATTACAGGATCCATACCACTATCATTTGCAAACTTAAACAGCACAAAACACTTCCACATGAATAACAATTTGCTTAGTGGACGGTTGGATGCTGTGGAGTTCGGTGTGCAGACGCTGTCATGTGCAAATCTCTACTGTTTGGTATGCTGGAATTGGATGGGGGGATGTGCTTATTTCACTCCATTCAGTTTTGAAGCCATTGCTTTTGAGCTTTTCTGATTGATCTAAGGCATGTGCTGGTTTCTAGTAGCCTGCAGGTTGTTTTTACTGCATAAATGGTTGTGTGAGTCTAGTAGGTGTTCTAGGGTGTTCAAGAACCAAAAGCTTCTGTTGTATGGAGTTTTTAACTATTGTATACGGGTTGGGACACCCCTGAAGTGTCCCATTTTTAATTTTATTTTTATTTATTCTTTGCTGGAAAAAAAAATGACAGCGAAGAGAGGAAACCTTGAAAAAAATGAAAAACCAAGTGAGCGCGCAGGGAAAGAGGTTAGTGTTGAACAAAGGCTTTGATGACTCTAAATCCTGAAGAATTGTTTGAAGTTCTGCTACTGCTTGTTTAGTTGAGTATTTTGTAGTGTTTGAATTTGTAATCCACTTCTAGAATTGATCTAAGGCCATTTGATCTTTTAAAAAGATAAGTTTTCAAAGACAAGTGGAAAAACAATCAGTTGATTAATCGTTTCAATCGGTTGTTTTACACTTAGAAGCTTTTGAAAGAGTTTTGAAACAATTTGACTTTGGTTGAATTTACTGTCTGTTAAATCTGTTTTGACTAGTTTTCAAACTACTTTGGGTTCTGTTTTTAATAATTTTAACGACTACTTGGAGTCTATAAAAAGGATTTTATACTCCTAGCTAAATACACTTTATAAAGAGATTTAAATTGCAAATTTGAATTTAGTTTTCCAATATTGCCTAAGGCTTTGGACTTTTCTTCAAGAGGAATAAGTCTGTTGTGTGTAAAGTCATTTTTCAATTTTGTGAATTGATTCGGGTGTACTCTTTCCTCTTCTTTTAATCTTTGTAATTCAATAAGGTTTTGTGGTGCAGATCAAGAGGGTATTTTGATCTGTGTGGTGTTTCCAAAGAGAAGGTTGTGTTCTTGAAGGGTTCAAGAACATCTCTTTGTTGTGTGTTGTAAATCAAAAGAGTTTGATTTGTTAGTGAAATTCTCAAGTGTTTCTGGGGACTGGATGTAACTCTTTGTTAAGAGTGAACCAGTATAAACTTGTTGTGTTGATTTCTCTTCCCTTATCTCATTTAAAATCTGTTTAATCATTGTTTTTATACACTACTGATAAAGACAATCAGATGAATCGAAGAATCAACCGATTGATTTTTTGGAATCAAGTTAAAAACAGATTTGATCTTGATTGAACTTTTTCTATATCTTTGATTCTGCCTGTGAATTTTATTAAACCTTCAAAGTTTGTGAAAATCTTGCATAAACAATTCACCCCCTCTTATTTTAGCCTTGAAATTATAACAATTAGAGGCTGATTAAAAAAGACCATAAATCAAAGCTTACTAAAATCGTCGCTTATGCTCTTCAAATAGGTGACAGTACACCATTTAACCAATTTTTAACATTTATATATTAAAAAAATTAAAAATAATTAACAATACTTCAAAATTGGTTAAACTGACACTATTAACGTCCAACATTAAGTGAACCATATTCACATTAGTTTAGTAAATACTAATCCAACAATAAATAAATATTTATTTTTTAAAAAGTTACAAATAATTAATGTTGTTTAAAATTAACTAAATAGACTCTATGATCAGCTAAATAAATTTAAAATAATTCTACACTTTTTATTTTTGTTTTCTTAAAAAATAATCGTATGCATAGTTAAAATCGACTAAATAACTTCAATATGCTCACAGTTTTGATCACCACTAATATTTAAATACTAAGTTCTTGAAACGTGTCACTTCTATGATTTGAGAGTCAGAGTTGCTAAATACTCACTGAAGTCTTGAAACCCTTAAGTTCATTTGTTTAATTAGAAATCCTTAATTTTCCAATCACATCTTGGATCTCATATAAATAGCAGTGGAGGATGTGCCAAAAGAAGCCTAGTCTATACAAGATTTTCTGTTGCTTTGTTATGTTTTTTGGATTGTAGTTAGGTGCTGTGGTTTATTTTTCCTAGGATTGGGACAATCATCATGAAATGTTCTTTTTAATTCATTAATTATTAGTTATGGATTAGGGTTACTAACGTATTAATTATCGTTTTCCCTCACTTATTCACATCTTAAATTCATCATGTCACGCACTTATCTAACGTCATTATATGGAGAATGCTAAAAAAATATATTTATATTTTATAGGGATTATAGTAATACAATTTTTTTAAAGGACCCAAAACAGAATTACTATACCCAAACCTTTATTAGCTTATTATTAGTTAATAAAAAAATGTTTTCATCAACCTATGCTTATTATATTACAAATATACAAGTTGTTTAATATTTTTAAGGAAATTAAAAATATTTGGCAATTAAAAATATTTAACCGATAGCACTCATAGGTACTCTTTATAACACATATGCCCATAATCTTATTATATATCTTTGTCGAAATTAATTACGTATGAACTTTCTCACTTAAAACATTTATTAAAAAATAAAATTATATTTATTTTAAAGAAGTTTGTATGTAAAATAAATGAAAAAGGAAAATATTACTTAAATATCTCTCGATGAAAGAAGTGTAGTTTAGTAAAAAAAAAAGGGGGTTTCAAACAAAATAAATATCATTGTTAGTTTCGATTACTAATTAAGCATTGGGTTTGGGGTTCAAACTTCACTACAATAGCAGCAAAACCATCTATCATACCACTAAATAAGTTAACAAGTTGAGTAAGGGCTCATGCAAGTCATTTGCTCTCACCTAAACCTACTCTTAATGAAAGCGCATTTGATTGCACACGATTTACCCTCTTCACTATTTTATCCCTTCTTTTCTAACAGAGAGATTCTCTCTCACTCTATAACATTTCTATTGCTAGGAATTGCTCGAAAAGATTATGATTAATGGCCTTGTAAACTTAAGGCCTTATGTATATACCATTTGAAAACTTTCCCTTTGTTTTCTTCATCCAGTTGTAGTTCCTGTTCCTCTATATTTGTATTTGATAGCCCAAAACATGTAATGTAAGAAGTTCAACGCACTTAGCACACACATAAGCCAGTAAAACCTGTCTAGGTGATAGTGGTTAAGGTTGGCCCCAGATAGCCATGGCCTGTGTGAGGTACTGCCAGTGACACTATTTACTATTGATACAATAGCTGAACTTAGGTAGTATCCCACAGCCAAAGAGGCAAAGGAGAGTGATGTGGCCAAAGATCTCATGCTAGATGGTGCTTCTGTGAAGAAAAATTCTAATAATCCAGCCAAGGTGAAAAGGTCAGCAGATCCAAGGAACAAGTACTGGAAAGCAATCCAAAAGAATGTGATAGGGAGTGGTTTGGTTGCATCATCTAGAAGGCCTGAGTGAATTGCCACCCTTTTCCTTTTTACTTCAACAACCGCTGCCACTGCCATAGCCACTATAGAGAGGACTAGTCCAATTCCAATTCTTTGGAGGTGAGAAATTCCCATCTCTGTTTTGGTTACTTTTCTTGCAAATGGAATGATGATGTGGTCATACACTGGTGCTAGGATCATGATAAAGACCACTGGGAAGACTGGTAAAGAGGATGGTGGCACCTTTAGAGAACCTAGTTTGGTATTCATTGTTGCAGCTTGTTCAACAGAGAAAGTGGATAGTTGAGCCAGGCAGCAGTTTAGCATAATGGTGCAAGCAAATATGGGTAGTACTTTCAGCACTATCTTCACATCTTCAACTTGTTCCACAGTGCATTCTATTGATGAACACATTGGATTGTTTTCTAGTGCTCTATTGAGAAATTTGAGGGTATTTGTTGGGGCTTGTCTTTCCTTGTTTGCAATGCCAGCTTCTTTTCCTTCTTGTTTTCTACCTGAGATTAGATTAGAGGGGCTCGAATTCATATTCACCACTGCACTGCTAGAGTTTCTGTTGAAGCAGCAGCTTAGTGAAGCAGTAACTAGTACCTGTTTGGTCAAAACCAGGAAGAACAGATCATTTAAAGAGTGAAGAAAACTAAATATTCACGTGGTATGAGACTCAACTTTGTTTTTCCTAGTCTTCTAACAGTAGAAGTTTTTTATGATTTATTTAAATTATTTTTTCAACAAACACTTAAAAAATTATAATAATGTTTTCTATAAATTAAACTTAGATCATATAAATTGAAATCAGTTTTTGAAGAAGTGAAGAAACTTCTAAAAAGTAAACATATGAATTCATTTTATTTTGTTCTCGTGTATTTAGTATTATAACTTGTTTACAAGCTTCTTCTTTTTTTGTTCATAAATTAAAGAAGCTACTTTAATTTTTAAAACGTTTTTTTTTTAAGTTTTTTGGTCCATCTTCTAAAGGAGAAGAAAAACAAAAAATAGGGCAACAACTCCTTCAAATAACTAAGGATATTGGGAGCACCAACCCTTAATAATTATAAGTTCTATTTTATTACCTTGAAAATGGTTGTGAGTGGACTTCCAGAAGGGATCTTGCTCCTATAAGTAGCAGAGCCTGCCAAGAAGACAGGGATAGATAGAACTATACTTATAGTAGAGATTCCAAAACCCCATTCCCACCCTTTGTTGTCTTCAACCCACACTACAAATGTAACTGCAATAAGGGCACCACAAGATAAGCAAAAGACAAAGTAGTTGAAGAAGGTTGATCTCTGCTTTCTTCCAGATGGGGTACCCTCATCAAATTGCTCAGCACCATGTGTAGGTAATGACCCCTTAATTCCTCCAACTCCAAGAGCCACCAAATAAAGTCCAGCAAATAACATTGCTGCTTTCCCACCATTAACTTCATGACATGGACTGGTTAGATCACATGCTGGTGGCTTCAGTGATGGCACACGAGCTTGTACAGTCAGTATAATCAATCCCTGCACACACAAGTTCCTACTTAGAAATTGTCTGGTATAAGTACATATATATGATAGATGCAAATGGGTTTGCTGATAAGAAAAGAGCTGTGCATAAAATTATATACAATACAAAAACAGTATTCTATATAAATTTATTGCATGGATGGATATGTATAACATAAGTTGTTACTGTTTGAGTAGTGAATGCACGTATGAAGATGGAATTATGAAAGTCAACCAGTGAACTGCCATACACATAAAAGAGTACAACGTGTACCATTTCTAAAATGTGACCGAATAAGAAAGTGTCAACATCTGTTGATGAAAAATAGCCACGTATGTGGACCAAGGCCATGTGCTGAACCCCACCTCAGCCCCTGAACTGTGTATAGCACAGAAAAGGACTTCTTGTATTACTCTATCAGCTACAAATCATGATACGTCACTTTGAGATTTTGGCATCTTAATTTTAAGGTATATCTTCCAAAATAGCATGATAATATTTTGCAGCTCTCAGAACGTAACTATCAAAATGACATCCACACGCACTTGGTTTGGTTTCATGAAACTTCTCTTGCTAATGCCGAGGTTGGCCAGGTTAAAGGTGTTTGATTACAAATATCTTGAATTGGTTATTTCCTTTTTACCTAATTTCAGCCCCACAATTTTATAAGTTTTAAATATTAAACATCATAAATAGTAACGTATTAATACGCTAGGTCTTTAATTGCACCTCCTACACTTTTTTTGAAGTTCCAGAGGATTTGACTTTGTTTTGCGTGTTAGATAAGCCTTGGCATGGGGTATCCCGACGATAAACTAAGCAATAAATAACTCAGAATATAATAATATCTATTCAAATAAAGTACTGACTTTTCAACATCATTTTCTATTACTCTTCTATACAAAACAGCCTGTTTTTGCTCTAAGTGACGTGAGTTTTATACAAAATTTAAGATAGTATTTATTAAAGGTGACGTGAACGAAAAAAAAAATCATAAATCAAACAGTGGGAACAGACTCAAGAACGGTGTGTGTGAAGTCCTAGCGATGCTAATTTTACGAAATTACCAATCATGTTTTATTTTGCCTTTATCAAATTCAAATAAGCGCTATTGTGCAAATGCATATAATTCTTTAAGATTTTAATTGTTTATTTTAGGCAATTGTAATGAAGTTTGTAAAAAGTAGAATAATGTAGAAATTATTAAATAATAAATATAAGAGAAAGAGGGGAAATTTGGTATATGAAATGGGTTATTAGCAGTGATGGCGTACAGAGAAGGGCATGTGTTTTTGAGAAAGCCAAAACGACAACAGATGTTACTTTCCATGTTCAAACTTGACTGAACCAAATCTCTATTTATGCAACATGTGGCAGTGGCACAAAAACATAGGGTCCTAGGCATTCTCAAGAAATTATTTATACGTTGCATGAGAGATGAATATAAATAGCTGGGTCCCCTCTCTACCTTTTAAAGCAAATTCATTTTCTTCTGACTTTTTTTTCTTGTGACACCAACAATAGTAAATGCATATGAGAAGAAGAAAATAAAAAGAGAAACAAAACTCCCCCACCAAACATTATTGTTATTTTGTCTCATACACTCTTATGTGTCACAAGGCACTTTTTTTTCTCTGGCACTGTTTGTCTTTCTTAGCCACCACTAGCAGTAGATTTCTTACACAATTTGGAGTTCAAGGTTAGCGTTGTACCAATGTGAGGAGAGATAAAGCTACCCGTATGCTTTTCTTTTCTTTCTTTTTCGCTCTTTCCCTTTCCCATTTGGAGCCTTAAAATATGATTCTTGACTTAGACCAGTATCTAAGTGGGCGTTCGCTCATGCAATTCATGAGGTTTTCTGTGACCAAGTGCGCCAACGAATGCAGCAAAAAGAAAGCGAATCAAAGGGGAAGATAAGACAGTTTTCTTTTTAATTAATTAATTTTTTTTAATCATTTTCATCTTTCAATTCTATCACAGCGATTTGGTTGCATCATTTGATGCAGCCCATCTTGCAAGTTGGTGTTTGCATTTTGCAACTTGCGAAATGACTCAGATTCTGGTTAAGACACACATCATGGTGTTGAAAGACGCTTGCTCTTTAAGGAACCCAATACTAATCACAACCCAATCTCTTCTGTCCCTTCCCTCTTCTCACTCTTCCTACTCAACAACCATTCCACAGTGGGAAAGGGAAACACACAAATGCAAAATTAAGGTTTCATCATATAATAACACCAGATTGTGCTGTTGTAGGAGGAATTAAAGTCAGATATTCACAAGGGAAGAGAGAAAGAGAGGAGAAATGGTATACTATGATGGTGGAAATACATACCAGGAATTCAATCACTGCGCTGATCAGATAGATATGATAAGTTGTGAAAAAAGCATCAGATAGAAAACCTCCAAGGAGAGCAAGGAGGAAAGCAGTTCCCATGAAATTTGTGACATTGTTGGCAGATTTGGAAGGGGACATATGCATGTACTGAATCATGTACAGCACCAAATTGCTTGCATTGGCTAGAAATGCCAGATTCTCCAATATCTCCACCACTGCACAAATACAAACACACACATACACACTTACAAATTAGTGCCAACATTCACATAAAGGATCACAAACAACCCACTTGGACTAGTCTTAATTCCAAATCCAACCCAATTTATCACACTCACAACAAACACACACATTCACCACTCACACACACATATATAAACTATTGAGTGATATAGAGAGATGGGATGAATTTGGGACTGACCCAAAACAAAAGAGGCTGCAAGCATGCCGCCATGGCGGCCTCTGAGAGCAGGCTTGTTCCTCCAGTTCACATAGCCTTCCCATCTGGTCATCTGGTTTTGTTCTAACTCCTATACAAGAGAAACAGAAAAAAAAAAGTGAATTAAAGAAATTAAAATTACACATGAATAGCAGCATGTGATTGAGAAGAAAAGTGAGAGGAGAAGAATGGAAGAGGGAGAGGGAAGCAACACCAACCATGACTCTCAATCTCTCTCTCTCTTTGTTTTTTGTTTTGAATCTGTGAGAGAGAGTTAGGGGAGAAAAAGAAAGATGGCTGGTGGAGGATTTAAAGAGAGTGGAGAAGGAGGAAGGAAAGGTGCAACTTGGGTAGAATGGTCTGGACACTGCTCTCCAACTATTAATAACAAATTGACTTTATTTTCTTCTATACACTCTTTAAGAAACGTATATTTTAGGATCATTTTAAATACTCTTTATTTAATAAATACATGACATCTCTTAAACACAACCAATAAATACATCATTTTATTTCTTAGCTGGCAAATTACACGCTATTAATTAATATTTTCTAAGTTCCATCTCCTTTTTTATTTTTTACTTTAAGTAAAGTACTATAAAATTTATACTCCTATTAATGTTTTATTTCATTATTAATAAAATATTTTCAAAATAAATAAAAATTAGTCTTATGTTTTCATTTTTTTTAGTCAAAATGTTATTATGTTTTCTAAATAAGTAATTAAATATTTAAATTTTAATAATATATTTTAATGTTGCTACTAATTGCACTTAATGTTTTTTTAATTTTTCGTTATTTATCATCATTTATTTATTATATCTATTGCGTTTTCTCATCTTTGTTGTTTTGCTCTCTCTCTCTCTCTCCTGTTCACACATGACGAAATTGAAGTATGCATTTATTTATCATTTACTTTATAAACGTTTCGGTCATACTGTTTCTCTTTCTTCTTTTTCCTTATCTCTATAAAACTTTAGAAAAAAAAAAATGACATGTACATTTCATTTAGTTTCTTTATGCTCATGGGCAACAAAACGAAATCATTTATGTATTATTTTTATATTATTTTTTAATATATGTATTACGAACTATTTTTTTTATGTCATTACATTGGAATCCTTCGAGAAAAAAATAATTAATTGTTGTAATAACTAAATTAGAAATATTTTAAAGATTAAAAAATTATTAGTTTTTAAATTAATTTATATTATTGATAAATAATTTTTAAATTGGTATTTAATTAGCTATAAAGGTTTTAACTACCAATTATTTTGATAGATAATTAGATATCAATTTAAAAATTATTTATCAATAATAGAAACTAATTTAAAAAACCATAATTATTTTAGTATATAAAATAATCTCTAATTTAGTCAACTAATTATTTTTTTTTCTTTTTAAATTTTTTTCTATTTAATAATTTTCTTGTAGTAGTGTTATCAACTAATTAAAAAAATTAACCACGAATTTTAAGATTAATTACTATAAAATTGAACAAACTTACCATACTTTCCCTTTTAAGCTTATCATATTCGAGAATTTGTGATTGAATCACTATATATATGAACATCTTTTACTGTCAATATATATATTTAGAGTAAATTCTTGTTCTTATTGATTTACAATTATCTACTTAATCAATTTAATTTCAAGTGCATTTAATTTCAAGTGCATATAATTTTTATCTCTTTACTTGTATAGTGCGTTATTTTTCTAAATTAATAAAATGTAATTTGCCCATCAATTAAATATGTAAATTAATTTTTATACTATACATTTGAAATATGAAATTAGAAAGAAAAAAAATGTTTAACGCCAGAGAGTTAATCGTGAACATTTTGATAAAATAAAGTTGACTGATCAAATAATCATGTTATAAAAATCATTATTTAAAAATACTATATGGAAATAATCTTAGAACGATTCCAAGAATTTAGACAATATATAATTAAAATAAAATAGATGAAGATATTTACTATTTAAAAAATTCACAAATTAATTTCTTTTTGGTAAAAGAAAAAAAGAAAAAGAGGTAAGGGAGAAGATCCTTAACACCATTCTACAGATAACAATTCCATTCGAACTTTATAAATATTCATAAAAATATCCAAAGATTTGGAATCATTATAAAAAATTTATTAAATAAAAAAAAATCAAACATAATTAGTCATTATACTAATTAAATTATATACAATTTCAGAAATTAAAAAAATTAATAATATTAAAGTAGTCTAATAATTTTGTTAATTTTTATAATAATATATAATTTAGTTGATGTAGTAATTAATTATTATTTATCTCTAAATTTTATTTCTATTAAATAATTTTTTTAATGAATTCAGTATAAAATTTAATAAAAATAAATGTCCATATAGAACTCATGTATATGTACAATTAAAATTGATTAGGTATATATACACTAAGTATAATTTTACTTTTTTGATTTTCACTATAAGAGACTTATTAAATATCAATTAACTTAGAAAAAAATTAATAGTTATATAATAATTAATTTTTATTTTATTTTTAAATTAGTTGACATTTAATAATTTTTTGTAATATTAATTGATAATTAATTTTTCATAAATAGAGCTCTAGACTTATTCAACTATGGGAATCAATGCAAACCGAACTAAAGTGTGAAGTCACCTTTCATTTGTCAAAAGACATTTTCTAATGAAAATTTGAGCCAGAAATAATATACACTTGGGGACTGATTCATTTTCTTAAATAGATAATAGTAGAAATTTAGGCGAATTATGTTACAGTTTTCTGAAGGTGCAGTTTATTTATTTATTTATTTTATTTATTCAATTAACAAGTAAATATTTACTCTATCTAAGAAAATTAGATACAAAGCAATTCATAAGCTTCACCTTCTATCTATTCTTTGATAAGTATATCGAAGGTCAAAACTTAGTATTTTTATACATGTTTTTTTGACTTATCAGGATCCATGTCTTTCTGAAATTGAAAAGAAAAACACAACTATAGTAAAGACAAAAAAAGATATAGTTGTTCTAAGTATATGATCTATATTTTTTTTCAAAAAAGGTTATGTTATTTATACCAGATTATCTCTTAAAAAGGTAATTAATTATCGTTTAGTAAGAAACTATTTGTTTTAGAAAGTGAAAAAAAAAATGGTATATTCCGACAGTGGTCACCAGCTCATTTATAAATGTCAAGAAACATAGGGATAAGAGAAAAAGAAACTCAAAATATAAATAAAAAATATACAGAAAATAATGATAGAAAGACAGCATACTTTAATCGTTGTCTCAAAATTCAAATTTTCAAGTTGATAATTTGTCAATGCTATCTTTTATAACATTTAAATTTCAATAATAGGTTATAAAAAATAATGATATTAAAGTATATTCTTTAAAAAAAAGCACAATTAAAAAGAGAAATTACTTAAACAAAATCATTAAATATTCAAGTACGTAAGTGCATATCCATCCCTCCTTTAAAGCAGCTAGGCACATTGAATTAATTTTCAATTATATAAACTCTTTTAGAAACATATGGGAGAAAATCTAAAAGTGTTTCTCCTAACAAATTATTATGTTCAACTACAATCTAGCAATCTATTATATATACAATTAAATATATACAATCAAAACCACAAATATGTAAACATCTTATACATCTACAAGTTTTCTTCAATATCTACATGATATAGCATGATCATAGTAAAATTGCTACCACAAACAAAAGTGTAAAGGAGAGTTAACCATTTATTTAACTATAAAATCACAATTAACATGTGGTTTGGGATGCATGAGTTTGTAAAATGTAGGAGACTATGAAATTACATGTTAGTGCTAAAGGATAATATAATTGTTCAAAACATTGATAAAATGGTGTATCTTATACTTTTGGAACTTGTTGTGGGTAGCACAACAAGGATTGTTCAAATGTGTAGAAATACTTAAGAGTAAAGTGAGTTTGAACAAGGGAAAAACAAAATCTAAATTTCTCTCTAAAGTTGTCTCACTAATATCGTATGAGACTGCCTAAGTGAGAAAGTTTTATCTGATTATAGAAAATAAGGTTGTTCAAGCGATAGAGACTCGCTCAAATGTCCCTTAACTGATGATAATAATGATATTGATGACTTATATGTCAAATGATGAGATATATGTTTTGATGTGATATACATAGTGGTATATATATATATATATATATATATATATATATATATATATATATATATATATATATATATATTTTTTTTTATATTATATTTTTTTATTTATTTTATTCTTTTTTTATATTTTTTTGTAATATATAGATAATGATA